>JADMIO011460621.1_pt1 | contig 53375 bp, 53 predicted proteins | sample 8958161 | NCBI WGS metagenome assembly JADMIO01 (sample SAMN16585339, study PRJNA669376) | soil metagenome | isolation source: Crop rotation soil | place: USA: Cullars Rotation, Alabama | collected 2011 | reverse complement strand
CGCGACAACTTGTCCACGTGGAATTCTAAGCTTAGGATCCCAATGTGCTGGAAAGTCACACGGAAGGTGTCCCTCACTAAACCCGCATGCCAACGAAGAAACCTCCTCATTGTTCCGTGCCTATAGCACGAGGCGCATCAATCGGTAATCCCAACTGCTGAGCGATTTTTCTGCCGAGCTCTCTCTGGCCCCATGGATATAGTTGATATTTAAAAATTAGTCCGAATCCTCCAGCCGTAATTAACTCATGCATCCACGAACGTGGGAACATTCTCACGACAAATACAGGGCGCAGACCTAAGTGCCTACACAATCTTATTTTTATCTGAAACTCCTCATAATCCATGTAGCCCAAAGTGTTCTTAACCTCAACGCCGTAAGGAATGCCGTCTCGCTCAAATATGAAATCAAGGTCGTGCTCTGTCTTCCTCCAAATCCCACTACGAAAGCTATTCATCTCTCGACCTTGCGTCACAAATTGATGGCGTGCGAACGCATCTAAGACCATTATCTCGCCCTGAAGGCCTATGAATTCGCTAATGTTTGGATTTGCATATTCATCGACGAGTGTGATGAGTCTACTTGCCTCTCGTTTGTAATATCGGTAACTACGATGCCAAAGTAGCTTTATCGTTCCTGCCCTAGGCAGCTTACGAACCCACTTTCCTGACAACCGTTCGCACGCTCACGCAATCATCACTTGGCTTGGGGGTGAAAGGAGGACATGAATAAATGTCACCAGTCCTCACCACCTCATCTTCAAACATGTAATAGTCTTTGTTGCTTTCTTTGCTTGTGCGTAGGGTCAAGAGAATTTATTACCTGGGCTCAAACTTCGACAAATCAATGCACGACGACCAGAAACACACCAGAGTTTTTAGGCAGTCACTTGTCATGGCTGCAGAACGCGTTGGTCACAGTTAATATGAATTCCGACCAATTTAGCACCGATGACCTCGCGTGCATGCAGTCGATATTCGCCAACTACAATCTTGCCGCACAGTCGAACGGGAATAGCTCCGGCGTCTTTTTCGACGTGAGATATTCCTCAACGCTGATAGCGGCTACTGTTGGCGGAACAGCAGAAACTGCACCGACGTCAGCCGCTGCTGGTCTCCAGTTCGTTTATCAAATCAACAGACCGGCTGTACTCGAAGGCAGTAACCCGGATTCGTTTGCTCAAACCGGGGCGGGAGGCACGGGTGAGCATCGTACAAGTGGGGTCACAAACATCAATTCGCACATTACTAACTGTGATGCGCTGCGGCAAGCGTTGGCGCATGAGATCGGACATACATTTGGGCTTGGTGAATGTCCCAATTGTGATGCTCTTGGGTCGGTAATGGTCGGAGGCGCCGCCATTCAAAATCCAGATGGAACGATTACGCGCCTATACAACGATACGTCTCGAGGGCTGGTTGGTCCAACTCCCTGCGACGACCAGATAGTTAGGCAGGGTGTCGGCTACAATCCGGCGACTGTGAATCAACCCACTGGAGGCGGTGGCGGCGCTGGAGGCGGCGGTGACAACGGAGGTGGAAGTGGTGGTGGCAATGGTGGCGGCGGTGGTTGCACAGAGTATTGGTGGGTCGAGTACTCATGCGATTGCGAATACGGCAGAAATGGATCAGGCAAGTACTACTTGGAACGTGTAAAGCTTAGCTACGATCGTTTCGCAGTAAAGCCGCGGAACGTCGAAGCTTGTGAATGTCACGAAGTAAATCGGTGGTATGCAGGCTGTTGGTAATTAGCGTGTTGGAACGCTAGCCTTGTTACTTTTAAGCTGAAGAGGCTGAAATAGAATTGGTTCCTACACTCGTCCTCAAAATGGAACTTGTTTGCCTCACGATGATGACCTAACCTAAAACAATAATGTCAGACCAATCAGACATGGCGAATCGTCCGCGCAGCCCATGGTCAAATTGGTTCCATCTAATGCGCAATAATGGAGCTTGTATGTATACCATTGATCGGCATAATGGTCGCCTCTCAGTGTGTGAATTGAAATGAAAACGACTTTAATAGCCATATTGCTGATCTGTTTTACGCAAGCTAGTGCTGCGGAAAAGCCGAAGCCGCTGGTGATTGGTGAGACGTTTACGATTTATTCCAGAATCCTGAACGAAACACGACGCATCAATGTGTATAAGCCGCCTGGTTATGCAGAGGCAGGCAGCGCGCGCGTGCCCGTGCTTTATATGCCGGACGGTGGAATGGCGGAAGATTTCCTCCACATCGCCGGCCTGGTTCAGGTTTCTGTGGGCAACGAAACGATGCGTCCATTCCTGCTCGTTGGAATCGAGAATACGCAGCGGCGTCGTGATCTGACTGGCCCTACTGACAACGAGAACGATAAGAAGATCGCGCCGCGCGTGGGCGGTTCGGAACTGTTTCGACGTTTCATTCGTGATGAGTTGATGCCGCAAGTAAAACTGCGTTATCGCACCACCGATGAGACCGCAATCGTCGGCGAATCGCTGGCCGGACTTTTCGTGGTGGAATCATTTTTCCTCGAACCGGAATTGTTCGATACGTACATCGCGATCGATCCGAGTCTCTGGTGGAACGATCAGAAGTTGTTGAACGGCGCTGCTGCTCGCTTGCGTGCGCGAGCGAACCTGGAGAAGACGCTATATTTCGCGAGCAGCAACGAGTCGGGCGAGGCTCCACAGCGGCTCGCAGACATCTTCAGCCAGAACGCTCCTTCGCGGACGCACTGGCATTACGAGAAGATGCCCGACGAGAAGCATTCCACGATTTTTCATCCGGCGGCCATCAAAGCGTTCCGCACTGTCTTCAAACCCACGCAAACTACAACTGATGTTCGTAGCCAAACATGCTTGCCGACCGGCGTTTGTCTCGATCCGGCAGGACGATCGTTTGCTGCCGGGAACATGCCTTTAGCCACAGTGCTTTCTCCTGAAGGCGATCGTGTCGTGCTCTCGCTCAACGGTTGGCGACAGCAGGGGATTCAAGTCATCGATCGCCACACGGGCGCGATCGTGCAAACGATCACGCAGCCGAGTGCATTCTTAGGACTGGCCTTCTCACACGATGGCCGCACGCTCTACGCTTCGGGTGGCAATGAAGACGTGGTCTATCGTTACGCGTGGCGCGATAAACAGGCGACACTGATCGACAGCATCGTCCTTGCGCCAAAAGAACCAAAGAAGGACGGTACTCGATTTCCTGCCGGCATCGCTGTCTCGCGCGATGACAAGTATTTGTTTGTGGCTGAGAATCTCGGCGATACGCTCGCGGTAGTTGACCTCGAGACGAAGCGTGTGGTCCAACGTCTGCCAACGGAAGCATATCCCTACGCCGTCGTTGTTTCACCGGCAAACGAAGTTTATGTTTCAGCCTGGGGTGGACAAACTGTCTCGGCCTTCGCTGCTGGTAAGGGGGCGTTGAAGGAGCGTGGGAGGATAACGGTTGGGCGGCATCCGTCCGCGCTCGTGCTGAACCACAATGGCTCCCGGCTGTTCGTCGCTTCAGCCAGTACCAACAGCATCGCTGTTGTCGACACACAAAGACTGCGCGTTTCAACGACATTGCTCGATCCACCTCCTGCTGGTCCAAATCAAGGCAGTACGCCAAACGCGCTCGCTCTCTCGCCGGATGAGTCGCGGCTCTATGTCGCCGAAGCTGACAACAACGCGGTCGCTGTGTTTCAACTCACGAGCGCAGGCCGGTTGGTAGGCAGGATTCCGGTGGAGTGGTATCCGGCTGATCTGTTAGTGACGCCGGACTCGCTCCTCGTTCTGAATGGCAAGGGCAAAGGCACGCGAGCGAATCCGGAATTCCCAACACCAGACGTAGCCTTGAGCGACGACAGCACAGCCTACACTCTCGGACAGTTGAACGGCTCGATCACAGCGCTGCCGGCGAAGATCGAACAATCCGAGTTGTTGCAACTCACGAAACGTGTCGCGAGGGCAAACAACTGGACCAGGACGCCGGATACTCTGCAAAAGTATCCGCCGTTCAAACACGTCATCTACATCATTAAAGAGAATCGCACATACGATCAGGTTCTCGGCGACTTGCCTCAAGGTGACGGCGATGCGTCGCTCGTCTTTTTCCCGCGCGCGATTTCTCCGAATCATCACGCGTTAGCGGAACGGTTTGGATTGTTCGATCGCTTCTTCTGCAATGCGGAGGTCAGCTCGCAGGGACACGTTTGGAGCACGGCGGGCTACGTGACGGATTATGGCGAGAAGACGATTCCTTCGCTGTATTCGGATCGGCGGAATGGAAACGACCGCGGCGACGTGGACGAGCCGGCGTTTGGTTATCTCTGGAATGCGGCGATCAAGAAAGGATTGACACTCCGAAATTACGGCGAGTTTGGAGAGCCGGAGCCGAAGAAGAATCCGAATGAACCGGCTCGATATCGTGCCGTCAAGCCTGCGCTCGATCGTTACACCAGTCGTGAATATCCAGCGTACGATCTGAGCATCATGGACCAGGTTCGCATGGATGTGTGGTTGAAAGAGTTTCAGGGGTTCGTGCGACAGGGAAGTTTGCCGGCGCTACAAATCATGCACCTTCCCGGGGATCACACGTCAGGTGGACGCCCCGGACGGCGGACACCGAGGGCGTACATGGCCGACAATGATCTCGCGTTGGGACGAATGGTTGAAGCAGTTTCTAGCTCGCCTTATTGGAAAGACACGGTGTTCTTCGTTCTGGAAGATGATGCTCAGGACGGGCCGGATCATGTTGATTCGCATCGTTCAGTGATGTTGGTGATCTCTGCGTACAACCGCGGCGGATTAATACATCGGTTCGTAAATACGACGGACGTGCTTGCGACCATAGAAGAGATTCTTGGTCTGAGTAAGCTTTCGAAGTTTGACTACTACGGACGTCCGCTGCGGGAAGTCTTCACTAACACTGCTAACCTGACACCATACGTGGCACTAAAATCAGAATACCCGCTTGACGAGTTGAATCCGCCAAAAAATCCGAGCGCGCAAGCGTCGCTCGAACTGGATCTGGATCGAGTTGACGCAGCCGATGAGGATGCTTTCAATCGTGTGCTTTGGAGTTTGCTCAAGCCCGGACAGCCGTATCCGGGAACGAAGCGCATGTCATCGCTTGAGATAACCAGGGCACGATGAGTACATCTGAGGAAACGATCAAGGTCCGGCTTGCGACGGAGTCGGACGCGTTGATGCTGGCGAGACTGCGCTACGAGTTTCGCTCATCTTTTCATGAGGTGAGCGAGGACGATGTGTTGTTTGTCGAGCGGTGCACGGCGTGGATGCAGGAACGTCTTCGGAACGATAGTTATTGGAAGTGCTGGATTGCTGAGTGCCGGCAAACGCCGGTAGGTAATGTTTGGGCGCAGCTCGTTGAAAAGATTCCGAATCCGATAGCTGAACCGGAGCAATATGTGTACGTGACAAACTTCTACGTTCGTGCAGAGTATCGCAGCCAGGGAATCGGATCGAAGTTATTATCCGCAGTGCTGGCCTGGAGCCGGAGCCAGGGTGTTCGCACGGTAATTCTCTGGCCGACGGAGGGAAGCAAACGTTTCTACGCCAGCCACGGGTTCTCGAATACAGACGACATAATGCAGTTGGAAATTGGTGCAACATGACAATCTTACGTGCAGTTGGTTTACTCGCATTACTTCTGATCGTGTCTGAGGTACAAGCGCAGGAGACGAAGTTGAAGTGGTTTGGCCACGCGGCGTTTTCGATTACGACGCCTAAAGGAAAGGTGCTCCTGATCGATCCGTGGCTGAGTAATCCATCGAATCCGGACAAGAACCCGCTGGCTGCGGTTTCCAAAGTCGATTACATACTGCTTACTCACGGACATCGCGATCATGTTGGCGATGCGGTCGAGATCGCGAGAAAGACCAGCGCCACACTTATCTGCAATCCTGAACTGGCCGGCAATCTCGTGAAGCTCGCAGACTTTCCAAAAGAGCGAGCCGAAGGTGATGGAATCATGGGGATTGGAGGCGAGATTCAAGTTGCGGACGAGGAAGTCACAATTGCCATGACACCGGCGGCCCACTCGAGTAGTGTCTTCAATCCCAAAGCTGGTCCAACTGAACCCGAGCGCGCGTACGGCGGCAATCCCGCAGGGTTCGTGATCATCATCAGGAATGGTCCAACGATCTATCATTCAGGTGACACTGCATACTTCAAGGACATGGAAGTAATCGGCGAGAGCTACGCGATCGATGTTGCGTTGCTAAACATTGGCGGCCACTTCGGCATGGAGCCAAAGATGGCCGCGCGAGCAGCGCAATCCGTCCGCGCGCGACTCGCAATTCCTCATCACTTCGGCACGTTCCCCGGTATCACGCCCAACGCCACCAGCTTCGCGGCCGAGCTTAAGAAGTTGAGGATAGGGTTTTACGAGATGAAGCCAGGCGAGACGATCTCGTTTCGTGGTAAGCAGTTGATCAGGGGTGGTGTTGGACAGGAAAAAGAGTCTTTACCTCAAAGTCAGCAGTGAGACTTGGAAGAGGTGGTACTGACTGTATCTAACAGTGATATCGGCTTCATTTGAGTAGCAATGGAAGAACACATCAGAGCGAACGCGGAAATGGTGATTCAGCAACTACGACCGCTAAGTGGCATCGATTTTGGTTACACGAAAGAATCCGTCGAGTGGCTCGAGGGATATATTGAACGGCTGAGGCGCTCGAGAGAGTTCGATAACGACGACATGAAGAATAAACTGACAAGTGTGTTCGGCTCATTTCTCGGCGAGTGCGTGGTGCGCTGCTACGGTGGAATGTGGAGGCAGGACGAGGCAGGAGTGTGGTGCGTGGCTTTTAATGATGACAATGTAGCGTTTCCTTTCGCCAAGGTTGCAAAGCAAATCGATAACGGACTGGAGGATGGGATCGCAAGCTTCTTCAAAGTCATCCCAACCATCTTTGATGATCGCGCGCGCGCAGCGCCGTCAATCCCGAAGAAGCCGTGGTGGAAAGTTTGGTAGCGAAGTTCTTTTACACCTTGCCTGCACGAAAAATCCTGGGGTAGTCTGGTAATGCTTCAGGGGCGTTGCCCGCATCGCTTCCTTTAATCATCAGCGGGTCGTCCGCTAATGGTTTGATCCATCGTCCAGCCCGTCCAAAGATGTTAATAAGAAATGCGATTTTGTTGTGTTTCACTGCGATTCTCGCCGTGTTGCTGTCGTTTCCTGTTAAGAGTCATATAACGAGAACAAAGAATGAAGAGGATGAAGATGAGGCTAGCCTAATTCTTGAACGCATCCGATGGTTCAAAGAACGACATCCCGGCCTCGATCCAAAGTTGCGCTTAAAGAAAGCACGCGACGAATACCAGGCAAGACAAGCAATCAAGAAACAGAGTGGTCCACGTCAAACGTCGGCCGCAACCAGCGCCACAAGCTGGGTGCCGCTTGGACCATCGAATGGAGCCGGCCGCATAGCTTCAATCGCGCCTCATCCGACGGCTATGGGCACAGTTTATGTCGGGGCAAATAGTGGGGGCGTTTGGAAAACAACGGACAGTGGCCAGACCTGGACCAACCTCACTGATGCAGTTAACAATCTGAACGTAGGCGCCATCGCGTTGGCTCCCTCGTCTCCAAATGTGATTTACGTCGGAACGGGATCAGAACACTCCGTCGGAATCGGTCTTCTTAAGTCCACCGATGGCGGTGATACGTGGCAATTCCCAGCGAGCGTAATCGCCTCTCGTATCTTTCGTATTTCTGTTCATCCAACCAATCCACTGGAGTTCGTAGTTGCAACTGATGCCGGTTGCCTCAGATCTACGGATGGGGGCAACACCTGGACCAATGGCATTCCTGTTGACCCGTATTATCAAGTGACTGATGTAAAGCGAGATCCAACTAATCCACTCGTGCTCTATGCCGCGGCGAACACAGTAAACGGGGGCCGTGTTCTGAAGTCCACGGATGGAGGCAAGAGTTTTACGGAGAAGATGGTGGGGCTGCCTGATAACAGCGATTGGATGTCGCTAGCGATCACGCCGTCAAACCCACAAATCGTCTACATTCTTACTTCCATTGCGATCAATATTTCGCACATATACAAGTCAACGAATGGAGGCGAGTCGTGGCAGGATCTGCCGGGGTTCTCAGGCAATTCCGACGTTAGCACGAGACGTCTGCTGCGAACTCAGTCCTTTCATAACAACACGCTTATTGTTTCTCCTTTTGATCCCAATGAGATTACGGCGGGTGGTGTCACTTACCGGCGTTCACTGGATGGCGGTGAGACGTGGTTCCAGCCGTTTTGTGGTGCGAATTTTAATTGCTTCAACATACATGCTGATTGGACGGAGCAACAATATCAAGGGTCGACACTTTGGATAATTAACGACGGAGGCGTATACAGCGCGCAGGGAAACGTCGCTAGTGAGCATAACGCCGGCCTCGGGGTTCGTGAATATTATGCGATGTCTAATCACGATGTACTCACAAACGGCTTCTTAGCAGGCTCGCAGGATAACGGAACAGACTGGCGGCCCGGCTCAGGCGGTGCGGAATGGTTCGCTATGCCGTTCTGCGACGGCTTTGACTCAGCGATCAATCCACAAAACCCCGCGATAGCGTATGCAAGTTGCCAATTCGGAGACATTCGTCGAACGGACGAGTTTGGACTGAATCCAAATATCTTTTCCTTTCCACCTGCAAAGATCGTCACGCCTCCATACCCGATCGGCGAAAGCAGACAATTCGCGACGCGATTTGTAATGGACCCGAATCAGCCTTCGACTCTTTACACAGCAACGGGTACCCGGGTTTGGAAGACGTTGAATGATGGCGATTCGTGGACACCGTTGCCCAACACTGCTACTGACGGAACGCCTTTTGATTTTCTGTCGCACATAGCAGTGGCTAAAAGTAACAGCAACGTTGTGATGGTCGCGAACTTCACGGAGGTATTCAGGTCCACAGACGGTGGAACCACATGGTCGCGAAAAATCCCGGGCCAGCTCATATCCAGTTTGGCAATCGATCCTGCGGATGCGAATGTAGTTTACGTTGGTACAAACAGCGTATTAATGAGTACTGACGGAGGCTCGACCTGGACTCCGCGTGGAACCGGGTTGCCGGTGCCGTCCGGAGTTTTCAGAGTTCTTACGATAAGAGTCGATCCTCTCGACTCAAACACGCTCTATTGTGGTGGTTATGATGGAGTTTACACGACATCTGATCGGGGCCAGCATTGGACCATGCTGGGGACCGGGTTTCCGAGTGTGTTCGTTGAGGATCTAAAAATATCGAATGATGGATCAACGTTACGCGCCGCGACTTACGGGCGCGGCATTTGGGAGATACAGCTAAGACCTTCGGCAACATCTAATGTGAGCGGCCGGGTTGTGAATGCGAACGGCGACGGAATATCCGGTACAACGATATCGCTCAGTTTGCAACCGTCTATCATTGCCACGACGTTGACAGATCAGAATGGAAACTACTCGTTCGTGAAACTCGCGCGAGGGCGTGATTACACGATTACTCCGTCGAAATTAAGTCTTCAATTTAATCCGGCGAGCGTCACGCTGACGAATCTTACGTCCGATCAGTCTGCAAACTTCACGATCGGAGCACCAACACCGACACCGACACCAACGCCAACCCCAACACCAACGCCGTCAATTCAGTTACTAAAAGAATCACCGGCCTCTACGTCCGATCAACTATCTGCGTTGGATGCGTTGTTGTTCCTGAGGGATCCGTTTCCGGCTGTGAGCGTGCTTAACCTTTTCTACGGTTCGGATCTGAATACAAGAGTCATGATTTTCGCCTCAAACCTTCAATTGGCCCAGAGCGAAACCAGTTCCGCAGTTATAGTGAATCTGATCGACAGCAATAATAAAAGTTACGACGTGCCTGCCGAAGAAGTCCGACCGGTGCCGAACTTCCCATTCGTGCAAATCATTTTCAGATTGCCGGATAACATGCCAATAGGCACTTGTACCGTTCGCGTTATCTTACATGGCGAAACCAGTAACCAGGGCACCTTCAGGATCAGGATCTAGGGAAGTTTTGCTGCAAGTACATCTACCTTTTCGATGACAGGTGGTTGCGCCAAAAGGTCCGGCGCCTTTTGCATTAACGCCGCGGCGACCTTCCCCGAGAGATGTGCTTGTCGTCCCGATTCGTCCGGGAACGCATCGAAGATGCCGAATGTGGATTGTCCCAGGCGGAGAGCGAACCACGCGGTAGTGTCCGGCTCTTCCTCGACTAATGCAAGTCCGCCATTCAGGAATTCTTCGACCTCAGTTTCTTTTCCCGGCTTTGCTTCCAGTCGAACAAACAACGCTACAGTAACCATAATAGTCTCCTTGATTGATAATCTGCGTTTGGGGTTGAGAAATCCTATCATCAATCGCGTGGTAGCTGAATCGTTGAAACTTTTTTCGTGACTTGTGTAACACTAAGGTTGTTAGTTCCGTCCATAACAACGTTAGGCTATCCTCCCGGGAATCGAGTACGCCATGATTCATGCAAAATTGACCTTACTCATTCTTTGTACCTTCCTCTTGCTTGACGGCTACGCACAAGCGCAGGTGATCGAAACCGGCAAGTTTCGCTTTTATGAGACGAAACAGATTCGCGGAGAAGAAGACTACACCGTCAGCCGGACCACCGACGGTGAGTTGCTGGTCCAGGCGAAAACCTCGATGCCATTTGCCGAGCAAGAGACCAAGCCTCTCGTGAGTGCGACGCTGCGCACGAAAGCAGATTCGTCGCCGCGCACGTTTGAGATTAAAGGACCGACTCTGTTGGAGCTCGAGGAGAACACTTCGATTCAAATAAAAGACAAAACAGCAAACATCCAGGACCGTGGCAGAAACGAAACTCTCAAGCTGTCGCCTGTCTGCTTCACTTTGAGTGGTTACGTGCCCGTAACGATGGAGATGATGCTGGTCCGCTATTGGTTGGCCCATGGAAGACCGGCTTCGATTCCGCTCTTGCCAACCGGAGAGGCATTTGTTGAGTTTCGTGGGAAAGATAGTGTGACGATTTCGGGTGAAGCGGTTGTCCTCAGTCGTTATCACCTCAGTGGAAAGAATTGGCGCGGTGGCTGGGGCCGCCAGACACTTTGGCTCGATTCGCAGGATCGGTTGGTAGCTGCCGTCAATCTCGGGAGCGATATCGAGACAAACCTCTACGCTTTCCGTGACGGTTACGATTCCGCAACGTCATTCTTTCTGAAGCGAGCCGCGGACGATGCAATCGACCGTTTGAGCGAACTTGCACAGCGATTGAGCCCCACGACATCGGGTCCGATTGCTTTGGTGGGTGCGACACTGATTGACGTCACAGGCAAGCCGCCGATTAAGGATTCTGTCGTCGTCGTTCAGGGAGATCGGATCGTCAGCGCGGGGGCTAGATCAACGGTCGAGATTCCGGCCGGCGCGAAGATAATCGACGTGAGCGGCAAGTTTCTCCTCCCAGGCCTTTGGGACATGCACTCACATTTTTATCAAGCTGAGTTTGGTCCAACTTATCTGGCCGCCGGAATTACGACGGCGCGCGATGTTGGCAATGACATCGAGTTTGGCACATCGTTACGCGATGCCGCGCTGCACGGCCGGGGACTTGGACCACGAATGCTGTTGGCTGGGTACATTGACGGGAAAAATGATTACCACTCATTCGACGTTCAGGTAGAGACTCCGGAAGAAGCGCGCGCGGCGGTTCAGCGTTATAAGAACGCGGGTTATGAACAAATCAAGATCAGAGACAACGTTAAGCCGCAAACGTTGAAAGCGATCTGCGAAGAAGCCCATCGGCTTGGCATGACCGTGACGGGTCATGTTCCGGAAGGAATGAATGCGCTTCAGGCAGTCGAAGCCGGCATGGACCAGCTCGCTCACATCAACTACGTGTTGACCGGCTTCTTCCCAAAGCGCGATCGCAGCAATCCTCCCGTTTCGATCAATTTCAATGCGCCGAATGTGAAATACGCGTTGAAGTTCTTTAAGGAGCATGGCACCGTCATCGATCCTACTATGGCGGTGTTGGAGTTAATGCTCCGTCCCATGAACAAGCCGATCGAAACATTTGAACCAGGTATGGCGAAGGTCCCGCCCGAGCTGATGGTGCAACTAAACAAGAAAGGTGAATCGTCGGCGCCGGCCGAAGCCGTGGCGATGGTAATGGACGTTTGGATCAAGATGATCGGCGGATTGCATCAAGCGGGCGTGCCGGTCGTCGCTGGTACAGACGTCGGTGTACCTGGTCACACATTGCATCGCGAGCTCGAACTTTACGTGAAAGCGGGACTGACGCCACTTGAAGCCATTCAGGCAGCTACCATCACTCCCGCGCGCGTGATGAAGCTCGAAAATGAAGTCGGGACGATCGAAGCAGGCAAGCGAGCTGATCTGATCGTCCTCGATGCCGACCCATCGACTAACATTAGTAACATCCGTAAAGTGAGCTTTGCGATGACGCAGGGTCGCCTCTTCGACTGCGCGAAGCTTTGGCAGAGCGTCGGCTTTCGTCCATAAAACAGATTATGAGCTCTGTGCAGATTAGATGTGCGTTGTGCCTTTTGGCGCTCGCGAGTCTCGGCGTGATGTTTCAGACAATGCCGAGTGCCGTACGCGGAGCAAACGTTCCACAGTCGAGCACTGAATCGCTCGACGTGTGGATCGACTCAGTGCGGCGACAGCACAACATCCCCGCGATGGGCGCGATAGTGTTTCGCGCCGACACCGTACTCGCGCGAGGCATCGCTGGTGTGCGTCGCTCAAACTCTACAGAACCGGTCAGCGAGCGCGACCGCTTCCAGCTTGGATCGAACACGAAAGCGATCACCGCGACAGTGCTTGGAACACTCGTCGAGGAAGGCAAGCTGACGTGGACCACGACGCTCGCAGAAGTCTTCCCCGAGCTAAGAGACTCGATGTCGGTAGAGTTTCGCGCTGTCACAATTGACCTGCTGCTATCACATCACGCCGGCCTATCAGCGTTCACCGATACCGACGCCAAAGACTTCAGGAGCATTCCACATCTTTCCGGAACCCCGGTACAACGGCGCGCCGCATTCACTGCCTGGGTGTTACGTGGCAAACCCGCGGGTACCATCGGGAAAGGGCTTTATTCAAACGGTGGCTACACGATCGCCGGAGCAATCGCCGAACGCGTTACAAATGAGAGCTGGGAGTCGCTCGTGCGCGAACGCATTTTCAAGCCCCTTGGAATTACGGGGTCATTTGCATGGTCCGATTCCCCTGACCTGACTCAACCATGGGGCCACTACGAGAAGAGCGGCGGGACGAAGCCCGTCGATCCGCGCAACTCTGATGAACGACTTCCACCGATCATCTGGCCAGGTGGCTCCGTGGAGCTCTCACTCGAGGACTACGCGCGCTTCCTTCAGCTCAATCTGCGCGGCCTCCAGGGTCGTGATACCTCTATCCTGAAGGCAGCGATCATCAAGCACCTGCACACGTCGCCCGTGTCACCGCCTGACAAGTACGGACTTGGCTGGGGATTGCAGGACTTTGACGGTGCGCCGGCAAGCGTTCACGTGGGGAGCGCCGGTACTTTTTATGCGATCACCATAATTCAACCGACGCGCGATTTGGGAATTGCCATATTCGCAAACGCGGGTGGTGAACGTGCAAAGGCAGCGGCGACTGACGTGGCCAAGGCGCTCATTCGACGATTCGCAAATGTCGGAGAGAAATTGGAATGAAGAAAATCCATCTTATAGTCGGGGTAGTGGTCGTGGTGGCGTTCCTGCTGACGGGCCAGTACATGGATAAATTCTACAACCACATGGTTGGCGTCCCGGATGCGCAGCGACTACTCTTCCGCACCAGACACATCTTTATATTGTTGGCAGGTTTGCTCAATCTCGGGATCGGAGCTTACTTCACCTATCGAATTGAAACGTGGCGGCGAACAATCCAACTGCTCGGATCACTACTTATCATCGCAGCTTCATGCTTGTTTCTTATTGCTTTCTTCTACGAACCCAACCTGAGTAACCTGCACACGCCGCTCAGTCATTGGGGAACGTACACGATCGCCGTTGGTGCACTATTGCACGTTATCAGCGGCATACAGCAAGGCGCGTCGCTTCGCTGAAGATAATATAATTACCGGAGGTAACAGACATTGAATCAAGCCGCACCAGGTCCTTCTGAGCAGGAGCTTTGGCAACGCGGTGAATACACCATCAGCACCGATCGTTCTCGCCTCGATCTAAACCTTATTCACGACTTCATCAGCAATCATTCATATTGGGGGCGTGGTCGGGCGCGCGACGTCGTACAACGCTCGATCGAAAACTCACTGGCGTTTGGCGTGTACCAGGGTGAGCAGCAGGTGGGATTCGCGCGAATCGTAACAGACTATGCCACCTTCGCGTGGGTGGCTGATGTTTTCGTGGCGCCGGAACACCGCGGGCGCGGGTTATCAAAATGGCTCATGGAAGTCATCATCGCGCATCCTAAGCTACAGGGATTTCGCCGGTGGGTGTTGGCCACCAAGGACGCACACCGCTTGTACGAGCAATTTGGTTTCATCAAATTGCACCGTCCGGAACGTTGGATGGAACGACCCGATCCGAACATGAAAGAAAGTCCGGATTATTGGCAGCGGTAAGGCCTCACTCCTTCCAATGCACCTTGGTCCATGACTGCGGATCGAATAGTTTCGGATCCAGCTTAACGTCGGCACGCATCTCAGAATATTTTTCAGTTGTCACAACTTTGCCATCGACCATCATGATCACTTCAGGCGCGATCCAGCCACCGCCAAGTTTCTCATACTTGTTGAATTGGACTTCCTGCGTTTGCGTCGCATCCTTACCGGCCGGACGAAGCGTTCTCACAAAGTAAAGATTCTCCTGATCGATCCAGAATTGCGGCGAATGCAAGTCGCCCGCTTTTGCGCCGACGACATAGACCGGCCGTCCCTGCCACGTGTCTTCCCTGAATTGCGACAGATCAAACTTCAGCGCCTGCAACTTCGCGGTCACCTCGCTGGCGGGTGCGTGATAGATGTCGAATCCCAGAATGAGAAGCGGATGCTCGAAAGGGCGCGTATTGTCGACCTTGCCGTCCTTGAAAATGAAAAGTTTACTGTCGGTAAACAGGATGCCATTGCCGGTAGTTGTTGGTGTGAAGTCGATACGCAACTTACCGGGCAGCGACATCGCCTCGTACCAGGTTTCCACCTTAGAGGTTCCATCGGGCTGAACATTCGTTGTTTCCTGAACGAAGGTGGCGGTCTTGTACCACGACTTTCCATACCTCTTTTGCATGGCCGAGATCAGTTCATTCGTATTCGAGATTTTCTCGTGTGACATGGCGAGCAACGGCAGTAAAGAAATCGCGACTGTTAAAAAGAAATACTTCATCATTCCCCTCGTTTGTTGTTCGGATGTAAGACAAGATTACCTCTGCCGCCAGTATTTAGCGAGTGGTGTCGTTGCTTCTCAAGTTATAATTTGCCAACGCAGTTGATTTCAGCGGGAGGTAATCGATGAGCTGTCGAGTGAAAGCACATTCGCCAGAGATAGAGGATACGCTGCGTGCTTTGCGCCGCGCAGCGAAGCGTGCGCTCGAACTCGGGTTGCAGACCGGGACGCCTGTTTATGTGTGGAAGAACAATAGAATCGTGGACCTCACCAAAGAGCAAAGACCGTCGAAAAAATCGAAATCAAAGCGTCCTTCAAGCTAGAGTCCGAACACTTCCGTCACTCGCCTGGCGAGATCGTCCTCAGTCATCGTAGCGTTGACTTCAATGGCAGGCAGTTCCAGACGCGCCGTTTCCTCGCGGAGTATGTCCGTGAACATCCGATCGCGTTCGAGCAGATTGCGCAAGGCTCTATCCGGATCGCTGGTCCTGGCGAGAAATGACCATCCCGAGCCACCGCGACTCTCGATCACTGCCTGACGAAAGGCGGGCGTCGGCAAGAGCCAGACGGCGTGAGTGGTTGCGGAGAGGAGAGGCTTGACGAATCGTGGCAACAGCCGGAATCCCTCTACAATGACGCCGGGCTCACGTGAGAGGTCTTCGATGATCATGTTGAAGCCCTCGCCCTGAAACCAGTGGAACGTCTCGAACATGGTTTTCGGAGATCGGTTCACCCATCGCTCATCCATGTCCATGGCCATAAACTTGTGCAGCAGCGGAGAGTCTTCGTGCGTACTTCGGCGAGCGTGCTCCGCCATCACGTCGTCAGTCGCGTAAACACGCAAACCGTGCTGAGCCGCTATGCGATGAGCGATGGTCGATTTGCCAGCACTACTTCCACCGCCGATCCAGTAGACGTGCTGGAGTTGTTCCCGAAGCGTTGCACTGTCTTCGTGCCATTTAGGTAACATACTGAAAAGCTGATTTATACTATGGTAGCAGATGGGCTTTTACTCAAGAGTAGGAGATCGCACTTGGACCGGGTCAGTACAGGGAGCGATAGCGACTTGGTCAACGATCAGCATGCGAATTTCCTGGCGATTCTTCACTCCATCGTTGACCAGGTCGGTTACCGCTCCCTGTACTGACCCGGTCCAAGAATAGTTTCGGACTTTTAAGGCAAAGCAATGAATGTTCACAATTTAACTACGCGTTTCGCGCGAGTCTCGTTAACAGTTCTACTTCTAGCGTGCTGTGCAGCGAACACGCTAAGCCAAACGGGCAAACGAGAGCTCACGCTTGAATGGATCTTTGGTCCGGAAGGACGGGCGGTCGCAAGTGTTCCCTCGACAGCGTGGCTCGATGATGGAACTCTTGTGCTACTCGACAGTCGTCGTCCGCCCGCCGAGCAAACCTTCGAGAAGTTGAATCCAGCAACCGGCCAGAGGCGGTCGATCGTTGACGCCGTACGCGTATTGGCGGATCTCAAACGTGCCGTTGAGGGAATGAATACCGACGTCTTGCCGTGGCCACTTGCTTTCGATGGCTCAGGCTCACAAGCGCTATACATCTTCAAAGGAGACGTTTTTGTCCTCGAATTAAACAGCGCCCATTTTCGACAACTCACTTCAACCCCAGCCGAAGAAACATCCGCCGGCTTCTCTCCAAACGGTCGCCGCGTCGCTTACGTGCGTACCAACGATCTCTACTTCTTCGACCTCGACACGAATCGCGAGACACAGATCACCCGCGATGGCTCTGAAACGCTACTGAACGGGACGCTATCGTGGGTTTATTGGGAAGAAGTGTTCGGCCGCCGCGACATCGGATACTGGTGGGCGCCAGACTCACAAGCGATCGCGTATCTTCAATCTGACGAATCAGACGTAGACCTCACTTACTTCGTTGATTTTCAACCTTTCTCGCCGCGCGTAATTCGACAGCGCTACGCGAGAGCAGGCCGCGCCAATCCTCGCGTGCGACTCGGTATAACCGAACTCGGACACGACCCCACCACCTGGATCCAGATAAACGACAAACCTTTCGAATACATCGTGCGCGCCAAGTGGCTGCCGGATGGCCGTCGCTTGAGTTTGGAAACCATGCCGCGCGTGCAAACGGAGTTGTCTCTCTATTTCGCTGATCGCAAAACCGGGAAGGCCACACATGTACTCACAGACACGAATCCCGGTTGGGTGAACATGACTGACGACCTGTACTTCTTCAATGACGGGCAGCACTTTCTTTGGCCATCAGAACGAGATGGCTACATGCACCTGTATCGCTACCGCATGGATGGCGCGCTCGAGAACCAGGTGACCAAAGGACGATGGGCGCTGGCGAACGCGGGAGGCGTGGCGCCATGGGTGCGTCAGGCAATCGTGGGCGTAGACGAAAAGAATGGTTGGATCTATTTCACCGCGCTCGAGCAGTCGTCGATAGAAAGACACTTGTATCGTGTCCGTCCGGATGGATCCGGCTTCACGCGCATTTCGAAAGAGCCGGGCACACACCGCATCTCAATGTCGCAGGACGCGCGATATTTTCTCGATAGATACTCAGACGCTCGCACGCTTCCTTCGCTGCGTCTTCATGCAAGCGAAGGCGCGGTTGTGCAGTCAGTTGCTGCGGCCCGACCGCAGTTGCTCGCGCCTTACGACGTTCAGATGCCTGAGTTATTGACGATTCCGGCGAACGATGGCTTTCCGATGCCTGCCGAAATCCTGAAGCCAAAAAGTTTTCGCGCCGATCGAAAGTTTCCGGTCGTGATGTTTATCTATGGTGGAACATCATCACCGCAGGTGATAAATGCGTGGCAGGGCGATACTTTATGGAACCAACTATTGCTCGATGCCGGCTATGTTGTCGTCAAGGTTGATAATCGATCAGCGACTGGCATGAGCAAAGAATTGGAAAACACTGCCCTCAAGCATCTGGGCGAAGCAGAAACGCCCGACCTCGTGGCTGCGGCGCGTTGGCTGAAAAAGCAGAGTTGGGTCGATCCGTCGCGTGTGGGCGTGTGGGGCTGGAGCTACGGCGGTTACATGACACTAAACCTGATGACTCGATCTCAGGAGTTCAAAGCCGGCATCTCGGTCGCGCCGGTTATCGACTGGCGGTACTACGACACCAAATGGACCGAAGGCGCAATGCGTACGCCGCAAGAGAATCCGAAAGGATACGAAAGTGCATCGTTAATCCCGCTCGCAAAACAACTGCACGGACGTCTCTTGATCGTTTTCGGAACGTATGACGACAACGTGCATCCTTACAATGAGCTGGCGTTTATTGATGCGTTGATCGCAACCGGAAAGAAGTTTGACATGATGGCCTATCCGATGCGCAAGCACGGCATTTCGGATGAAGCCGCGACGCTGCATCTGTATCACCTGATGCTCGATTTCTGGAAGGCTAATCTATGAATGAACAAAAGCCTTGATGGCGTAAGTTGAAAAAGTTATCCTGTCATTGACGTTCTGTCGCCCCTTCACCTCACTCCAATAAAGCCCAGGGCTACATTATGAAATTAGCACGTCTCTTGCTGAGCCTTTTAGTGGCCGGTCTCTTTATCTCTACAACTGCTTACGCGCAGTATCCAAAGTGGCTTCACGGAGCCACGGGTTACGCCAAGGCAGTCGAAGCGCAACGCGAATTGAACGTTTCAATAGTTCTCTACTTCTACACTGATTGGTGTCCCTATTGTCGCACTCTCGATCAGCAGTACCTTACCGATCCTTCAGTACATCGAGCGCTGCAACGAACCATCACGGTGCGTATCAACCCCGAGTATGGCGTCGAAGAACACGCGCTGGCGGAGCGGTATGGCGTCACTGGCTATCCGGCATTTTTGATCATGGACAACCCATCTGCACGGCCGAGAAATGTTCAGCCGTTCCGGAAGAATGGCAACCTCACACCGCAACAGTTCGCGCGCGCCTGTGAAGACGCGACTTCATTTTTGCCCATGCCAACGAAAGAGACTCCCAATGAATCAAGAGAGGCACTTGAGCGGGCAAACAATCGCGCGGTGATGAATGCGACACGCCAAACACGGAGTGCGCAAATCGTCGAAGTCCGGCCGGCCCTTGCAGCCGCTGCGCCCAAGCCTAAGAGTAATCCGTTACCTGCGATCGATTCGATTCTAAGTAAATATATAGACGCGATAGGCGGGAGAGCGGCCCATGAAAGACTCAAGAGCCGGGTGATAACGGGTAAGGTAGAACTCGCCGGCTCTGACTCCTGGGGCCAACTCAATATCTATGCGAAGGCGCCCAACAAGTCGTTAACCGTGATGAACGTGCAGCCTATGGGCCAGGTCAAACATGGTTACGATGGCTGCACGGCATGGAGTGTGGGCGACACGATCGGCGCACATACTTTAACCGGCGCTGCCCTCTCAAAATTTTCTACTGACGCTGATTTCTATCGCGAAATAAGACTCAGCGAGCTCTATCCCGGCATAAGACTCATGGGAACAGTGAAAGAGAAGGATCGCGAATACTACCTGGTAGAAGGCTTCCCGGTCGTAGGTAGTGAAGAAACTATGTTCTTCGACGCTCAGAGTGGTCTATTAACCGGGCGCGACCTGATCCAGCAAACGTCGCAGGGTCCGATTCGCGTGGAGATGCGTTACAGCGACTGGCGAGAGGTCGACGGTATAAAGCTGCCATTCAAGATCACACAATCCATGCCAAACCTGAAGTTTGTGTTTACAGTGCGAGAAGTCAAACACAACGTGCCCGTCGACGATAAGCTTTTCGAGAAACCGTAGTTCCTGTTGACTATCTACATGAAGTGCTGGTAGGCTCCTGTTGATTATCAACAGGAGCTACTTTGTTATGGTCAAGGACGACAGGCACGAGGTCCTGCCCGGCACCCTGAACCTGCTAATCCTCAAAACGCTTGCCACGCTTGGGCCGCTGCACGGTTACGGAATTGCTCGACGCATCGAGCAAGTGAGCGGCGATCTGCTCCAACTAAACCAGGGGACTATCTATCCAGCCTTGTTGAAGCTCGAGCAATTAGGCTGGATTCGGACTAAGTGGAGCACGTCAGAAAACAACCGGCGCGCGAAGTTCTATTCACTCACTCCCAAAGGGAAAAAACAGTTGCTCAGGGAAGAAGAAGAATGGCAGCGCACGTCTGCCATAGTGACCCGCTTTCTCGCACCCTCGGAGGAATAAGCCATGCGAAGCTTTCTCTTCAGACTGCGCGCACTGTTTCTTAAACGAAAACTCGAAGACGAGCTGGCCGAGGAGATCCGGTCGCATCTTGAGATGCAGATTGAGGACCATCTGCGGCAGGGAATGAGCCCGCAAGAAGCGCGCGATCTGGCGCTGCGAAAATTCGGCGGTGTCGAACAAATGAAGGAGACTTACCGGGACGGGCGCAGTCTGCCGCAGGTCGAAACCTTATTTCGCGATCTACGCTACGGGTTCCGTATGTTGCGTCGTAGTCCCGGCGTCACGACAGTGGCAATCCTGTCGTTGGCATTAGGTATTGGCGCCAATACTGCTTTGTTCAGTGTAGTCGATGCCGTGCTGTTACAGACTTTGCCGGTTCAGGAACCAGAACAGCTCGTGTTGTTTGAATGGCAGGCCGGGCGCGCGTACAGAGTGAGCGGCATGAGTGGCACTTCGAATGTCGACGCGCCGCCGGGCTCGAGAGGTCTTTCTCTGTTTCGCTACGACGTCTTCGACAAACTGCACCACGCGCAGGCCGGCGCGGACAGTCCTCTCAGCGATCTATTTGCCTTCGGTCCAATCCCTGAAATAACAGCCAGCACGGGCGATCAACCCGAAATCATCAACGGACAGGCTGTATCGGGTGACTATTACGCAGGGCTGCGAGTGCACCCGAGTTTGGGACGCGTGATCACTGTTGATGATGATCACTCAGGCGCTGCGCCGGTGGTTGTGCTGAGTCATAAGTTTTGGCAGGAGCGGCTGGGCGCAAGTCCGGAAGTCATAGGCAAACAACTCAAACTCAATCAGCAGTCTTTTACCATCATCGGCGTGACGCCACCCGCGTTCAACGGCACCTTGCAGGTCGGATACTATCCGGCGGTCACAATCCCACTCGCTATGGAACCGCTGCTACAAGGGGAGGAGAGCAGATTAGGCACCGCGACGGAGCCCGGCGTCTGGTGGCTGAATGTGATGGGGCGACTCAAACCCGGCGCGACCTCCGAACAGGCACGCGAAAGCCTGAACGGTGTCTTTCAAGCAGCAGCGCTGGATGCGATGCCGCCGCCGCGCAAAAGCAACGAGCCGGCGCAACTCGCTCCGAAAGATTACCCGCGATTGATCGCGCAACCCGGCAGTCGTGGAATGCTGGACCAACGCAAAAGTTATGCGCCCACCATCTATGGACTCTTTATCGTAGTGGCGCTCGTGCTGTTGATTGCGTGCGCCAACCTCGCGAACTTACTGCTCTCACGGGCTACTCTGCGTGGTCCGGAGATCAGCATCCGGCTCGCGATCGGCGCAGGACGCCGGCGACTGATCCGGCAACTGCTGACTGAAAGTTTACTGCTCGCCACGCTGGGCGGTGTCGTGGGAATAGTTTTGGCTTTCTGGGGTAAGAATGCGCTTGCGGCACTGGCTAACCGCGAGACCGGACTCTTACCGAGTAGAGTTGAGTTCAGTCTGAATTGGCGCGTGCTGATGTTTACCCTCCTCGTGTCAGTTGTGACCGGCGTGCTCTTCGGTTTGATTCCAGCATGGCGCGGGACGAGTTTGGATTTGAGTACGACGCTCAAGCAAAGCAATCGTGTGACGGGCGGAGTCTCGCGTTTGAGCAAAGGTCTATTGGTGGCGCAGGTAACAGTTTCAGCATTGTTATTGGTCGGCGCGGGCTTATTCATCCGCACACTCTACAATCTCCAGCGCGTCGAGCTCGGCTTCAATCAGGAGAATCTGTTGGTCTTCAGGCTGCAACCTGAGAAGGGCGGGTACAAAGACGAACGGTTGTTGCAGTTCTACCACCAACTCTTTGAGCGGTTGGACCATCTGTCAGGCGTGCGCGCGGCAACGTTTGCGCGAGTCGAACTCCTTGCGAACGACAATTGGATCAACGACTTTCTCCTCCCTGGCGAACCAGCAGCAACTGCCGCGGAGCACGAAACAATGCGGCAGATGGTTCGGGAGAATTATTTTGCGACGATGGAAATTCCGTTCTTACGAGGACGCGAGTTTACAGCGCAAGACGACCAACACGCGCCGGCTGTAGCGATCGTCAATGAAACTTTCCAGCGCAAATTCTTTCCCAATGAAGACGTCCTCGGCAAGCGCGTCACTCTCAACGAGCGTGAAGTCGAAATTGTCGGGGTGGTTGCTGACACGAGATACCGCCGGCAGCGCGAAGCAATGCAGCCGCTGCTTTACACGCCCTGGCAGCAGGAAGCAGCCGATGCCGGCGAGATGCATTTCGCATTGCGCACAACGGGCGACCCAACCGCGCTGGCCCACCAGGTACGCGAAGTGGTCCATGAGTTGGATCACAACCTACCGGTCACCGAAATCAGCACGCAATCAGCACGGGCGCAAGCGACACTCGGACAGGAACGGCTCTATGCACGTTTGTTCAGCTTTTTCGGCGCCGTCGCGCTCGTACTTGCGGCCATCGGACTGTTCGGCGTGCTTGCGTATTCCGTCAGTCAACGCACGAAAGAAATCGGCGTGCGGATGGCGTTCGGTGCGAAAGTTACGCACGTACTCCGCATGGTGATCTGGCAAGGTATGAAGTTGGTTTTTCTGGGACTGGCGGCTAGTGCGTTGATCGGTTATGGGTTCATGCGCCTGCTTGAAAATCAATATTTCGGACCTGGTACGTGGCAACGACAGTTGAGCCAACAACTCTACGGAGTGACTGTAAGCGATCGTTTGACGTGGATCGTGATCGCTTTGTTATTGATGCTGGTGGCGCTAATTGCCTGTTGGTTGCCGGCACTGCGGGCCGCTAAAGTGGATCCAGTCGTGGCGCTGCGATACGAATAGGATCATTTCTTTTTAATTGTTACGTCGCCCGGACGCTCGCCTGGGACGACTTCCCAGCCGTTCGCCAGTTCCAAAGTCCATCCTTCTCCTTTCAATGGCCGGGCTGACAGGTCTGCCGGCGCGGGCACACGAGCGCGCGCGAGGAGTCCGCTGGCGTCGCGTTCAAGCCAGGCTCCGTTGGTCACTGTCAGGACGCCCCAGGCATCCACTAAGCGCATTGTTGGATAAACGGTACTGCTTGTGTCAATGCCGATCACGTTATTGGGGTCGAAGCTGTATTTCACGTCTGGACCTAAAGGAAGTATCAGTACAGGGCTATCCATGAACTTCTTTCTTGCCTCTGCGATTTGCCGCTTCCGTCTCTCGTGCTGCTGGGTCTCCACTGTAACGATCTCCTCGCCTTCGTAACGCGACAGAGCAGCGCGTGCGGCTGCTTCCGACATGCGGATTCTGATTCCGTATCGCTGTTGTAGAAGTTGACCGAGATCAGCGGAGGGCTTCAGATTAACGCGCCACAGCCTGCCACTGAGATCGAGTAAAGCGCCGTACGCGGGGCCTGAAACGTACGCGAACGAACGGACAAACGTGGGATTGTTACGCGCCTGTCGCAGGATGATATCTGCTCGCACCGCGGTTTCCTGCAAATCCGACGAGCTCAATTTCACGCCTGTATACTCTGCCAATCCTTCGTTCAGCTCGAGCGCGTTTTCATTGCTCGCGGAATCCAGGAACAGCGAGCGGCGATAACTCCGGAAGAGCAGGGCATCAGCGATTGCGGCTTGTCGCGCAGGCCCGGTCTGGCGTAATGCGCGCTCCAGTGCGCGCCACTCCATCTGTATCCAGATGCGACCATCAAGCGTGTCGAGATGAGCATTCACCGCATCCCGCGCAGGTAATCCGAGTTTCTTCTGCAGGCGGTGGAAACATTCGTGCAGCAACAGGCGCTCGCGAGGCTGACGGAAGTCCGAAACCGGCCACATCACCATGGTCCAATGAACGCCGGCCCATTCGATGTCGGTATTCGCCGCACTGATCTCGCGTGGGAGTGTGCCAACAAAGACACCGTCTTGCGGCGTCAGCTTGTGTTCGAGATCTGCTTGATTGGTGACGACGTTGCCGCTGCCGGGATCGACAAACATCATTGGACCATACAAGGCCAGGCCCCACGTCTTGCCGGCGTCGCGATCCGAAGTCTGCTTGAGCTGCTGAAAATATTGTGACGCCAGTTTGGTGTCGATGCCCTGCGCTGCCGCGCACGTAATGAATGCGAGCAAGGTCACGACGACCCCAAACGTCACTTTAGCGATACGGTGCATCATGCGGCGCATCATATCGTTCGCCTCGCTGACAGTGCCAGTGTCGTTGCTTGAAAACGTTACACTCACCCGCATCGAAGTAAGCCAACTCCTTTCGCGTGAACGCAGATAGGGCAGGGGATCATCGGCGGCATCGAATCTGCTAACGATGAGCAAGGGGGGAACTGCGAATGAACGATGCTCTGCGGGATCGTGGGATACTGGATGCGATTGGCATGCTCGCGGCTCAGCGTGCGAGTGGCGCGCTGCAAATCAGCACGGGATTAACTCAGGGCGCGCTTTTCTTCGACAGAGGCCAGCTCGTAGATGCTCGGCTGGGTAAGCTCACCGGGTTTCAGGCGATCAACGCGCTCGCGTCAGTGCCTGATGCCAGCTTCAACTTCGATCCGGCGATAGCTCCTCCGGCTCAAAGCTCGATCAGTGCAAGTGAGCGTGTGCTGCTGAAGGATTTTTTCGGCATTGAGACCACGGACCCTGAGCAGTCGCACGACGTCGAACTAAGTTGGCCGGAAGATCATTCTGTGCCGGAGCAAGTAGTTCCACTTGCCAGTGTGCAAGCAGACGATGATGAGGCTACTCTGGTAAGACCCAAACCAACGGTTGTAGAACCTCGACCTCCGCTGTCGTACGCGCCCGTTGCGAGATCTACATTCAGACTGCCGTTGTTATTGATTCTTCTAACGGTGCTTGTCGCGGCTGCGGCTATCGCTTTCCTGTATCGATCCCGCAAGCCTGACTCGACGGCATCAGTCGCTCCGGCAGTTCAAACTGCGACGCCTGCCGACGTACCGCAGGAACCCAAGCCGCAGGAACCCAAGACGGAAACTACCGCTGCCGTTCCGAATCTCTCGGGTAACTGGAAGGTTGTTAACACTGTCGAGCAAACGTCTTTTCAAGCTTATAAAAACATGGAAATCGGCTTTAACGTTTCAATCAATCAGGACGGAAAAGAGTTTACTGGAAAGGGCCAAAAGATCTCTGAAAACGGCCGAAGTCTGCCTGCCGCCGGCAGAACGCCGATTGAGGTAAAAGGAACGATTGATGGCGACAAGGTTGAAGCAACGTTTTTGGAAAGCGGCGCCATGCGAAAAACGAATGGCCGCTTTGTATGGAGAATCGATAAAGGCAGTGGTGGTCTAACGGGAACGTTCATTTCCACTGCCGCCCGCACCCGCGGAAAGTCGGCGGCGACAAAAATGTTGTAGTCAGAAATCATTCTTGGATCGGGTCAGTACAGGGAGCGGTAGCGACCTGGTCCACGATGGAAGTCAAAATCCTCCGAAAATATCACATGCTGATCACTGACCAGGTCGCTACGCTATATATGAAAGGGCGCCCCAACGATGTTAGCTTGGAGTTGTTCAAAGACTTCAAGTTGGCAACAGCAGGAGAGCCCTATGAGAACATATTATGTTGGTATGGACGTGCATCGCGCAACGATCGCGATCGTGGTACTCAATGGCGCCGGCAAAGTAGTGGAGCAATTGGTGGTGGAGACGAGCGCGACGCGAGTGCGCCGTTACTTAAAGCAATTGCAGGGCCGAGTGTATGTGACGTTCGAGGAAGGGACGCAGGCGCAGTGGTTGTATGACCTCGTGCAGCCCTTGGTAACGGAAGTGATTGTCTGCAATCCCCGGCACAACAAACTGCTCCAAGCCGGCAACAAGAGCGATCGGATTGATGCGCAGAAACTGGCGGAGCTGTTACGTCATGGCGCTTTGAAAGCAGTCGATCATCGGGATCATGGGGTGCGGGCCTTGAAAGAGTTGGTGCGCAATTACGATTGCCTGGTGAGTGACACGACGCGGGTGATGAATCGGTTGAAGGCGATGTTTCGCCGGCAGGCGATTGCGTGCGGCGGTCACGAAGTATATCGCCAGGACCGGCGCGAGGTTTGGTTGGGCAAGTTAACGGAACGTGGGGCGAAGGAGCGGGCCAGCTCTTTGTATCGACAGCTGGCGGCGCTCAAGGCGTTACGGCATGAAGCGAAGTTAGCGATGGTCCGCGAGGCGCGCCGCCAGGCCGCTTATGTGTGGTTAATGAGCATGCCGCGCTTAGGAGCGGTCAGCGTGGCGCAACTGTTGGCGGTAGTCGGTACTCCGCATCGCTTTCGGACGAAACGACAGTTCTGGAGCTACGTGGGCTTGGCGGTAGTGACGCGCTCGACGGCGGACATGGAAGTAGTTGAGGGGGTGCTGCGTCGGAGCCGGCGCCCCGTGGCCACCCGGGGCTTGAATCGCAATCACAATCATCTGCTGAAGCGAGTTTTTAAGAATGCGGCCACGAGTGCTTGTCAGAGCGAGCCCTTTAAGCAGCATTATGAACTGCGGTTGCGGCAGGGTATGGAGCCAGCGTTAGCGCGCTTAACCATAGCACGGCAACTGTCGGCTATTACGTTGAGCCTTTGGAAACGAGGCGAGCAGTTCCAGGCAGAAAGGATGAGGCGGCAAACGGCTTAAGCGACCAACATCGCTCGCAGCCAATGCTCCTGAGTTGATCGCCAAACGCTTGCAACCGTTTGCTGCGGTGCGCCGATTCCCGGGGTCGTGGGTGAGTATCAAGGGAGCGGATGTCCCGGTCTTACGTTAAGGACCAGTCGCTACTATATGCCCCCACGCATAACCAGAAATAGTCATAGGCCCAATCAGCAGACTGGAGTCGCAAATAGAACCATGGTTGGCACGTCTTTGCAGGTGACCACGTAAACGACTATGCAAACGGCAAGACCAAAGCAAAAACAAAAACGGTCGACAAGGGAATGACGGTGAGTTGGAGTGGCTTCGAGGGACGTTGAACGCCCGGTGCCAAGGCTTCGTGACAGAAGCTTGCATGGTTCCCGGGACGTACAGGGCTAGCTGCCAAGAACTGTTGGCGGCAGGGATAAAACTTTTTTCTTGACAGCCCTTTCATAGAACCGCTCCCTGTACTGACCCGATCCAAGTGCGGGTAAAGCCATCGAAATGCTTTACAGGATATCCAAACGGCCACCATCGACGATGAGCGTGGTTCCGGTGATGAAGCGCGCTTCCGCGGAAGCGAGGAAACAGATTGCGGCCGCGATGTCTTCGGGTTTACCGACAGACCCCTGAACCTTTTCCGCGCCGCTCTTCACGTTTGGATTGGACCACAGCATGGGAGTGTCAACCGCACCCGGCGCGACGCAGTTGATGCGAATCTTCCGCTGCGACAATTCCTCGCTGAACCCTCGAGTGAAAGCCTCCATGCCGCCTTTCGAACTGGCATAGGGCACAACATTCTTCGTCGTCTCGTGTGCGTGCACCGAACTGATGTTGACGATCGAACCACCGGCGCGCATGTGCGGCACGCCGTACTTGCAGAAGAGAAAGACGGAGCGCAGGTTGACTGCCATCACTCTGTCCCAATCGTCCTCTGCTAATTCCAATACCGGCGTAAACGTCATCATCGCAGCGTCGTTGACGATCACGTCGATTCTGCCCCACTTGTCTACTGCCGCCTTAACCGCCGCCTGTACCTCCGCAGAGTTTGAAACATCAGCTTTCGCAAAGATACTTTCTCCACCTGCATCCGCGATTGTTTTGACAGTCTGATTGCCGTGCTCTTCTTTCAGGTCAACCACGACTACCCTCGCGCCTTCTCGTGCGAAGCGTTCACACGTCGCGCGGCCAATGCCCGATCCGCCTCCACTCACAACACAAACTTTATCTTTAAAACGCATAACCCCTCTTCAATAGTTGAAACTAATGCTGAAACTCTCCGTCGGCAGAATCTCGCGCCATTGTTCGATGAGTCGCTTGTAAGTCTCGCCGACGGGTCGAATCTTGCGATTCAGATCGTAGAGCCCGACTGCGTTGACGCGGCCTGCGTTTTCTCTCAACGCCGTGTCCCAGTCCACCTGATCCGTCAGGCTGTACCAGGTGAAGCCGAGTATAGGCACACCATCCAGCTTGAGCCGGTGCATGTTGATCCATTCTTTGCGCAGCCACTGCGGTGCACGCTCTGCGTCCTGCAAATTGGTTTCGGTATGCATCACCGGCAAGCCATAGCGGCTGAAATATTGATGCGTGATGACGTAGTAGCCGAAGATTTCACCGGACGCGGAAGTACTATCGTCCGCGTGGACCAGATGCTCGTTGGTCACGTAATAATCGTTGCCCATAATGCAGCGCGCTTTGACGTGATTCTCGCGGAACCAGTGATACTCGTCGCGCGACATTCCGTTGTCCAGTAGGTACTCGTACATGATCGCATTAACGGGATAGCCGTAGGTCAGGTCTAACGAGAGGAAGCGCTTCAGATTGAGAAACTGTGCCTGCGGCTCACAACTCGGATCCTCGGCGTGAAAATATTCCGACGACTCGCTCTGGATGAAAGTGGCTCCGGGCTGCACCTCCAGGATCGCGCGCATCGCCAGCATGTTTGCCTGAGCGAGATGCTTGAGCGCGTTGACGAAAGCTTTATCGCTCGCCAGCCTTTCATTCCACCAGCCAAACTGCGCTGAGAACTGTGCCGCGATAAAGATTTCGTTGACGGGCGTGTAGAGTCGTACCCACGGGAAGCGCTCGGCGAATGCACGCGCGTATTCAGCGAAGAGTTTCGGCCAATCACGATTCTGAAAACTGCCGATCCAATCGGGTACGCCGAAATGGCAGAGGTCTGCAATCGGCGTTATCCCCAGCTCACGAAGCGCGTTGAAGGTGTCGTCCGAGAAACTCCAGTCATAGCGTGAAGGACCCGTGTGAGTTGAGTAGTACGGTGGTCCATAACGCAGGAATTCGATGCCCAGGTCTTTGACGAGCTGGAAATCCTCTCGCCAGTGTTTGTAATGGCCGCACTTCTCCATCTCGTCAACGCGAAAATTCTTTCCGTCGGGCAGAGAGATCGTCGGATAGCTATTCTCAATGCCGGTAGCAAACATGAATTGGCGGGCGAATGGATTGAGCTTGCGGCGTGACTGCGGCGACATGGATCCCCCTCGTTTGCTGTTGTTAATCGTATCGAGGCTTACTGAATGTTTCTTTCTAAATTTTGCTTGGATGAGGTCAGTACCATCCGCGGTAGCGGATGGATCGATGATCGGCATGCAATATTGCTATAGATTTCGGCGGCGGGTGGTTTACCCACCCGCTACCGCGAGGTGGTACTGACCTCTTCCAAGTTCGACTAATAAATATTTCCGCCGGCTTGTGTTGAGGTTACCGAGCCGTTGTTTACGTTGAGCGTGTAAGCAACTCCGCCTGTGCCGGTCCAGGTCGACAAGTTGAAGGCGCCTCCCTGCGGGACCTTGTAGACGCCGATGTTGAGATACGTCAGAGGCGTCTTGTCCGCGAGCACCTGGGCTGGACCAGGCGCCTGAAGGAAATAAGCTGCGCCGGTACCTACCATAGTTGCTGCGCCGGTTGGCAACACCAGTAACGCCGTCTCCTCGTCGATTCCGATTGCGCGCGGTTGTGCGGCCCAACCGTTGTTTACAATCCGCGCCAGGAAGACGAGCGATCTTCCCAGCCGGTCGCGCGTCACGAAATGTGAGTCGTAAAGCTTGTTGACTCCCAATGCAGATTGAAACAAGTCTCGATCGAGTGTGACGTAACGATGAAAAGGATTGGCCAACGCCTGACTCGATGTCACCGAACCGATAGCGCCCGTGTAAATGAATTGACTGAGTACCGCGAGGCCTGCGCTGGTTCCGCCGACGGGCGCCTGCTTGGAATTAAGCAGAAAATTTACACCCGTCTGCACAGCGGTTCCGCGCCACAACGCAACATACGTCGACTGATCGCCGCCCGCAATCCAAAGCGCCTCCGCGTTTTGAATTTGAGTGCTGACATACGCGGAGTTTGCGCCGGTCACGGAAGTGATGATGATCGTTTCAACTGAATCCATCTGCGGGCAGAGTTGTTGGATGTAAGGGTTGTAAGCGTCTGTGCCGGTGGTCCTGATCACAAGGAAGTCACCGCCGCCCGCGCGCTGGCACATCCATTGAAACGCGGCGTCGACGTCCGTGCCTCCGCCCATCAAAACCAGTCCCGGGCTCAGCGTCGCAGAAGGTTGCGCGTCGGCAGGATTACCAACGACGAAGGAAGTGAATCCGGTTTTCGGGGCAGCATGAAGCGAGACCGAAAGCGTGCACAAAGCGGTGAGCGTTAACAATACCGAACGCAGACAAGTCAGCATGGAATCCCTCCTGAAGTGTGAAAGTGTTCGGACCTTATATCACTTCGCCGCGCTGGAGAGAATAGCGGGAAGGATCAGATCTTGACAGAGGGTGCGGATGTGCGAAACTTCGCCATCAAAATGTTGAGACTAATTACAGCGCCGTTGGTTGGATTGTTACTGGGTGCTCTCGAGGGAGGGATTGTCTTTACTATTTTGACCATCATCGATATACGGCGGCATCCGCCAATAATATTTGGCGGAGACGCAGGTATCTACCTCGGCGCAATCGCGGGAATAATCCTCGGAAGCGTTTGTGGAGCAGCAATTGGTTTAGTAGTTGCACTACTGAACGCAGGCGGCCGCCGCGGGTTATTGTTGGGAAGCGCGATGGGATTGGTAATAATGATTTATCTCTTTGTCACGGCCGGTCCCCGCGACGAGATGATGCGAACGCTGGCGCTCATAGTGGTGCCTGCCGGTGCATCCATTGGATTCGTATCCGCAGTTTTGACTGCCGGACGTAAACACCCACAACCATCGCCAGAACCCCGCATTTTCTCGTAGCGATGGGGCGTGTGACGGCATCCACTCAACGCGCTTTCAGAGCTATTCACCTCAATCAGCCAGCGGTTCATTGCAAATCGGAATCGACAAATCCCTTTGCCATGTATAAAGGCCCGAGAATTTTGGGCAGAGGTGTCGCATGGAAAAAAGAAGCCATGAAGGACCGCGTTTGTTTGAATCACTCGGACAGGATGTTAGATACGGCCTAAGAGTTCTCCGCCGGAATCCCGCCTTCACACTCACGGCAGTAATCACTTTGGCCCTCGGCATCGGCGCCAACACGGCCATCTTCAGCGTGATTTACGGAGTGCTGTTGCGCCCGCTCCCGTATCGCGAAGGGGAACGTCTGGTCGTGTTGAATCAACAGGCTCGACTCAGCAACATAAACCGTCTGGGCTTCTCGGTTAAGGAGTTCCAGGATTATCGCGACCAGACGAGAACGATGGAGATGGTTGAGCACCATGCCATGAACTTCATTCTCTACGGACGCGAGGAGCCGGAGCGCGTGCAGACCGCGGTGGTGTCTGCAAACTTCTTTGACGTGCTGGGAGTAAAGCCACTCCTTGGCCGCAGCTTCGTGCCGGAAGATGAGAAGCCCGGTGGCGAGGCGGTGCTCATGCTCAGTTATAAGTATTGGGAGCAGAGTCACGGACGCGATCCGAACATCGTTGGCAAAGTCTTCCGTATGAACAATCGTCCTCATACGGTCATTGGTGTGCTGCCGCCCGTTCCGGAGTACCCATCTGAGAGTGACGTTTACATGCCTACCGCGAACTGTCCGTTCCGCTCCAGCACGGCGATTATTGATAACCGGCAAGCACGGCTGTTGTCGGTCGTCTTTGGACGGCTCAAACCTGGAGTCGAAGTGGCGCAGGCGCAGGCAGACGTCGCGGCGGTCGCCGGCAACTTACAGTCAACGTATCCGGACGTCTATCCGAAACAGATTGGCTACGCCACGCAAGTAGATCGGCTCGACACGTTGCTGACGCGGGAAGCTCGGCCCACTTTCCTGATACTGCTTGGGACGACCGTGCTGGTCCTGCTAATCGTCTCTGCCAACGTCGCTAATCTTAACCTCGCGCGCGTCCTCCAGCGGCAGTCCGAGATCGCGATGCGCACAGCGCTCGGTGCAAGCCGCTCTCGGCTCATCAGGCAGATGGTGACTGAGAGCATGCTTCTGTCGCTGGTTGGAGGCGCGTTGGGAGTGCTTCTAGCATGGTTTGGACTTCCGCTGCTCACGTCCTTCGCCGCCCGTTTCACGACACGCACTGCCCAGATCGAAATAGACTCTTCCGTGTTGCTCTTCACCGTGGTCGTGTCCGTGTGTACGGGCCTGGCTTTCGGTTTACTCCCGGCGCTGTCTTTACGTCTTGACCGGAGCAAGGGCCTCGCCGCCACGCTCAAGCAAGCCGAATCTCGCTCCACATCAGGCGGAAAGAACCGCATCCGTGGCCTGCTGGTAGCAGCGCAGGTGGCGATCTCTTTCACGTTGCTTACGGCAGCCGGCCTGCTGCTACAAAGCGTCATCAAACTTCAGCATGTCGAGTCCGGCTTCAACCCCGAGAACGTACTCGTGATGCGTCTCGCGCCGAACTGGTCCAGGTTCAACAACGCCGCGACGGCTAACGCGCAATTCATCTCGTACTTCCGGCGGATGTTGGAGCGAGTGAGTCAGGAACCCGGAGTAGTGGAAGCGTCCGTTTCATCTACCTACCCACTGAATCCGGCAGGCATCACGCAAGGACCAAACAACGTCACAATCCAATTGGAAGGCCGGCCGCGAGACGACGCGCAGCCACAGGTGCAAGTCGATCCACGTGCCGTGAGCCCCGGCTACTTCCGCATTCTCGGCATACCCCTCATCAGCGGCCGGATGTTTACCGACGCCGATGATGACAAGGCGCCGCGTGTCGCGATCGTTAACGAAGCGGCTGCGCGTGCTCGCTGGGGTGGGGAAGATCCTGTTGGGAAGAGGATTTCTTTCGATAATGGGACCACGTGGATCACCATCGTCGGTGTAGTGAGCAACGTGAAGCAGTACGGCCTGGAGAAAGCAGCAACAGAAGAGATATACAGCCCCGTGGCCCAGGCTCCTTTCGGATCGTTCCTCGTGATTAAAACGAGGGGAGCCCCGATGGGAGAGTCAAAGAGAATACGTGACGCAGTACACCAGGTAGACGCGGAGACAGCGATCGATCAGGTGAAGACTCTCCAGCAGGTAGTCGACGACTCCGTCGCATCGCCGCGTCTCACGGCGGGGCTGCTCGGACTCTTTGCGCTCCTTGCGCTTATTATCACAGCCGCCGGCATAACGGGTGTCATGGCGCTGGCAGTGACGCAGCGAACACGTGAGATCGGAATCCGGATCGCGCTCGGCGCTACGCGCCCGCGGATCGTAGCGATGATGATGCGGCAGGCGCTATCACTTGTGCTGCTCGGTCTCCTCGTGGGCCTCGCCGCGGCGCTGGCGCTCAAGGGGCTGATCGCTTCGCTCCTGTTCGCAACACCAAGCGCAGACCCAGTCACGCTTGTCGCCGTATCATGCCTGCTCATTTTGGCGGGGGCAGTCGCGTGCCTGATACCGTCTCTCAGGGCAACCAGCATTGATCCGATCTTGACCCTTCGGCGAGAATAAAATGTAAGGGTGAAGGTTAACGTCACAGGATTAATAATAAGGACCATCCTGACGGCAGTTGGGTTTGGCCTGGTGCTTTTTCTGCCTGCGGGAACGCTCGACTGGCCCGCGGGGTGGGTCTACCTGGTGCTGCTCTTCGGTTTCACTATCGGCATCAGTGTTTGGCTTGCGCGCTTCAATCCCGACTTACTCGAGGAACGGATGAGCGGCATTGGCAAGCCTGGTCAGAAAAGTTGGGACAAAATATTTCTGGCATTACTACTGCCAATCTTTTTTGGTTGGTACGTCGTAATGGCGCTCGATGCTGTGCGCTTTCAGTGGTTGCGGATGCCTCAGTGGCTACAGTGGATTGGCGCAGGCATTTTGTTGGGCGCGTTTTATATCTTCTATCTGACGTTTCGTGAGAACACGTATCTATCGCCTGCCGTCCGCATTCAAACCGACAGAGGACAGACGGTCGTAAGCACTGGTCCATACCGGCATGTGCGACATCCGCTCTACGCCGGATTTATTCTCTTCACAGTCGGGACTGCGCTATTGCTCGGCTCCGCTTACGGAGTGCTTGGAGCACTGCTCCTGAATGCGTTGATCGCGTGGCGAGCAGCGCGCGAGGAACAGGTACTACAGCGCGAGTTGGCGGGCTATAGTGAATACATGAGGAGAGTGAAGTACCGTTTCATTCCTTACGTTTGGTGAGAGACCGAGGGCTTGTCCCCGTCCAACGCTTGAACGCGCGTGAGAACGCAGCCGGGTCTGAGAAGCCTACCAGGTACGCAGTCTCGTTTACGGCCGTCTCACTTTTCAAATGAGCAAGCGCGACTTGATACCGTAATTCATCGTGCACCTGTTTGAACGTAACACCCTCTGCTTTTAATTGCCGGAACAGTGTCTGCCTGCTGACCCCGAGTTTGCCTGCGATTGTCTCAACACTAACCTCTCCCGTGTGAAGAACAGGCTTCATTAGCTCTTCTACGCGATCCCTAACAGACGAAGAAGTATTCAACCGCCCGAGCAGTGCTTCTGCTTGCCGGTTTGCCAGGCGGGAAACGTATTTACCAGGCGGCGCTATGCGCACACGCAGTAACTCTTCGCCGAACATAATCCCGTTCATCCCACTGCTGAACTCGAGCGGCATTCCAAAGATGCGATCATACTCAGCGCGGTAGCTCGGCTCTGCATGACTGAACCTGATTGCTTTTGGATTCGGCCAGCAGTTGTCACGATGAGTGGCGGCAAATGCTCTTCCATCACAGACACACCGCGCAAGGATGGATTCGGTGAGAAGTTGATTTTCACTGTAAATCGTGCCGGAAAACTTCAGCCAGACGTTGCCGTCTTCAGGGACAAACTCGACACGAGGCGAAGTTTCGCCGTTACCATCATCGATGGCGAGACGTGCGAACCGATTCGCCTGCTGACGCGACTCTTCTGCAGTCTCCGTGTGGCCCACCAGGCCCATGATCGAAATGTCGGCTAGTCTGACTGCCTCACCGAATTGCAGCGCCAGTGCTGGTTCATTACACCACTCCACAGCGGCTTGCATCAGCCTCATGTAGCTCGTGAGTGGCACTCGATTGTCTGGATCGGTGATATCGTCAGGGCGAATGTTTGCGCGCGCGATTAACGTTGGACCATCGGCGCCTTTCGAGACGGCAAAATCCAGGAACGCCTTCGGAAAGCCGGCGGCAATTGTCACGTTGCAACCTGCGGTCATGTTTTTGATACGGCCCGTCATGTTCTTTAGTTTCCGCGATCTGAGACAGTTGCGTACTTGCGAAGTAGATGAAAACGATCGAACGATCACCAAACCTCGTATCGCGAATTGCGGGCCTGATCTATGTCACTGTGTTCGTAGCCGGCATCTTCTCTTTGGTGACACGAACCGGCCTCGGGTTTGCAGCCGCGATGGTCGCAGGCGTGCTCTACATTGGGGTCACCGTGCTCTTCTATTTCATCTTTAAGCCCGCCAACCCGACACTCTCGTTGATAGCTGCGATCATCAGTCTCTGTGGGTTCGGTCATAAAGTGAAATTTGTCGGTCATAAAGTGAAATTCGTCGGTCATAAAATGAGAATTTTGTCGGTCATAAAATGAGAATTTGCGCGCACGATCTCATACGAACCGAGCGGCAGCAAAACGTGACCCCATGATTTCGGTCGGCTTTGCGCGCGTTAGCAAGAAACGTCCGTGTCGGATTTGTGGCAAACCCACTTATTGTGGCTTTTCGAGGGACGAAGGTACTTCCATCTGCATGCGCATCAGTGCGGGTTCTCGCGGGCTATCCCGCAACGGTGAAAACATACACGTTCATCCCGAGATTCCATTCATCACGATTCGACCAAGAATCCAGAGGCCCATGAGTCAATCAATTCCGCTGGCTTCTCTTGAAATCAGAGACGCTGTTTTTCGAGAATTGATACGGATCTCTCCAGCTTCGAATTACCGGCACGAACTTGTCACCGGCCCAGGAGGATTGCTGTCACGAGGACTGCTGGAGCAGCACACAAGCAGATACGGAGCGTTACCTCCGACAAACCAACAACGCGGAATTCTTGCCAGAATCTTGAATGATTATGTGCGCGCCCGCTTCCCCGCATACGCCCAATCTCATTCAGGAGCAGGCGTGGTAGGCATACCAGGGTTCTGGCAAGAACTAACAGGCGTGGTCCACATTTGGAAACCGCGCAACTACCTGATGCCGCTTCTGGTAATACCGTATAAAGACGCAAACGGATTGATTCAAGCCTGCCAAATTAGATTACACGCAAATGATATTTCGTCCGATGAGAAAAGATACTGTTGGCTTTCATCACCACAAGAACGCCAAGGCACCAGTTCTGGAGCACCAATACATTTCACTTTTATTAAAGAGAAACTTCCTCCAGGCGAAACGGTGCTCATCACTGAGGGGGCGTTGAAGGCTGACACCGTAGTGCGGTTCAGACCGAACGCACGTGTGATCGCCGCATCGGGAGTAACCTGCTCTCACGGAGAACTCGTCAAAGCAGCCAGACCTTATACGGCGCTGATCGCCTTTGACGCAGATTACAGAACCAATCCCGCAGTCTGTCGACAACTCGCCAGATTGATCGTCCAGCGGCTAAACGATTCCAGGGAACAGCAATTACGCAGCCCAACGAACGTCCTTTGCTGGAATGGGCCCAAGGGAATTGATGACGCTGTACGAGCAAATGTAAGACTCAGAAGTCTTACGATCTCTGAATGGTACGCGACTCTTAGAAATGAACCACTGGACGAAGTAAACAGATTTTGGAGCGAGATCGGTTTCAAACCTTAGCCAGTCATAACTGACCGTTCACGCGAATCACTCACCAATCCCATACACAAGACAATGAGCGTAAGCGCTCCTCGTTTTTCAACATTAAGAAAGCAGGAAACTCACAATGCATTTTCTCTTGGGATTCGTTTTGGGCTACTACACACGCAATAGACCATTATTGGCAGCGACGCTTCTGGGCATTGCCCTCGTCTGTTTTATAGTAGTGCCCGCAATCGCTCTTTCAGGGCTCTACTTATCAGTTAGACGTGAACGACTCTCACGACCGCCACAAACACGCGTCCCTCCGATTGTTGGCCTCGATTACAAGACAGCCGAAACCACACTGCACAATGCGAAGCTCAACATCCGTGTCCTGGGCCAACGGTATGACCCACCGTCAGAACCCGGCACCATCATCTTTCAAACACCCCAAGTCGGCGAATCTGTAGACCACGGGACCGTAGTCGGAGTAGTCATCAGCGACGAGAATCCTTACAACAAAAGTCGGTCTCCCTGATTCTAAACCTTCCGGATCCCCCGAAACGCCAACGTTGGGATCGGGTCTAAATGGCAAACGGAGAGCTATGTTTCTTGTACGCCCTTTATGTGTGCGTAGTTGACTGCTACAACGCGGACGTATAACGCGGGCTGGCCTGTGATTTATGTCTTCAAGATCTCCATTTCAGTCCACATTAAAACATCACCTTTGAACCTGGATTTAAGCTCCTCGATCCTTGTCACTGTTCCGGGATTCCACTTCGGTGCGGAGGTGGCAAACACTACCCCATCGATTCTCGATCTCAACACTAGACTTTCATAAAATCCAAATTGCTCTTGGTCGATCGTTAAGTTGCTTTTGGCTTCACCGATATATACTTTGCCATCGGACAAGCATGCGAAATCTATGTTCCCCTTTTTCCTTTGAGTCCGATCAAAAAACTCACTGTCGACCACGTATTGAAAATTTTTCGTTGAGCCCCGGAGTAAACGAAAGAGCGCCAGTAACGCTACGTCAGCATCATTTTCGAAGAGTTGAAATACAACCTCCGGCAATTTATACAACCACATCGGGTTCGTATGCACTTGTTGCTGTTCGTAGCATCGGTGACATCGAAAGGTTTGTCCCACTTCTTCAGCACGGTACCAAATGGTCGCCGAGCATAACGAGCAGGTTAGTTCAAAACCTCGCTCGAGAAGCTGCAACCGTATGAGTTGGGAAGCTTCCGGGGGAAGCGTTTCTGATTCCTTAAGGTAGTCTTCTGTTTGCAATGGCACGGGCCGGTTCAGCTTGCTCCAGAGTTCTGACTGAAACAAAGCTCGCCGCCTCGGCTCCTTAAGCAGCCGCCCCAACAATGCAGAATTATTCTGTAAACTCGCCAGCAAAGTCAGGAGTTCTCGATAAGATGAGGTTTTTAGAATGTTACAGGCATCCGGAAGCGATCCGCACCGTTTGATAAAAGCATGCTGATACTGTGCATGATTGCTTTCATGAACGTCGCCAAACCCCGCTTCGTCTAAGAGTCTCTCCAGAACTCGATTCATCGTAGGAACGGTTAGCCGAATTGGCGAGTTATCACTTAGTTGAAAGCGAACGTGGCGCGTATCTGTAATTCGACACTTCAGTGTCTGAAGTGGTTTGGGAATTTCATCCCCCCGTGAGAAAGGGCGGGGCCAATTCTGAATTCTTTCGTCGGACACTTCTTCTGCCAGTCTTTGGTTGCGCGGCAACATGAGAGTTGGCCATTCAAGTGTCGTAGCCAGATTGCCGTAGCTTTCAAGTGGGTAGTCTGGAAGGAATGAACAGTCATCTCCGTTTCTGGTAATTAAAACATGTTTCCTCTGTAGATGAGATCTCTCGGAATCGTAGAGAGCCACATCGTCATAAGTGCAGGTCTTCCATTCTGGAAAGTCTTTTTTTCGTTCTGATACAAGTTCAGTAAAAATTTGTGCCAGCTGATCGAGATCGGTTCTGGCTGAGGCAAATGCGAGGTCATCGCCGAACGTGTAGAAGCTCGCACCAAAATCCGAATCGAGCCAATGACAAATTGCCGCTTTTTCCCCCGCTATTTGTGAGAATGAAAGCCAACTGGTCACGACATCATTGGCGCGTAGATTCCAGAAGAGCACCGCTTCATGGAAACCAAAATTGTTGGAAACCAATATGACCATTCCTGGAATTTGGAATAAATGCGCCAATCGCCTTCGCGGCGTCCCACTTCCACGATGCGTAGCCGTACGGTTAACAAATGACCAGCGCCCTGTGGAAAGGTGTTGCAATGAAGCACAAGCCTCAAGGATTTCGGGAGCGCCTTTTAGCGGAAACTGGTTTTCATCTTTGATGATTGCAAGTAGATCACTCCGGCTTGGTGCTGGCAACCAACGATCGTTGTCCTCTACTCGGGCTGATGTTTCTGCGCGGCGGTCTTCGACTGCACACTGGCTTAGCACTGTCTCCCTGTAACCGTAGGCAGTGAAGTAAACCTGTCCGTCAAATTCGTCTGGTTCCAATTCAGCAGCTTGCACATCACCACATGCGATCAAGGCCATTCGGCTTGTGTCTGGAAAGCTAGCATTAGCGACCGCTATGAGATCACGTCCTAACGGATCTACGGGTCCAGTGCGGTAGTACGATGGCACTTGTGCTGCCTGTCCGGACCTCCAGCCCAAATTGTCGTCGGCAACAATCTGTGACACTTGGTCCCATTCGACGATCGCGAAAGGATTGAGGGGAAGAGTGGTCGATTGGAGAGTGAGTTCGGACAAGCCGGGAGCGAGAATGATGAAATCGGGATCGTAAAGGGCCAAAAACGTCTCAAAGCCCGGCCAGATGATTCCGTCCTCCGAGACCGGCACTATGATGTTATTGGTACCCCCGAGCAACGTGCAGTTGTAATGAATAACCAACTCAAGGTGCTGCCAGTCATCTCCTTTAACGAGCCATGCGATGGCCCACGGTGACGAGGTTGCTACGGCAAAGTCTCGCAAGATTTATGTTCCCCCAGATTCAGCAACACTTCTGCCCACTTCATCATTGATATACCATAGCAACCTGCTAGCTGTATGCTCACTCGCGTGGCTATCATGAGCGTCCATAAATGGTTTATTGGGCGGCGCGCTGAAGCGTTAGGGTAGGCAAATATAGAATGAGGCATCAAATCGAAACCGTTGCTATCACTCCGACCGAATTCGAGAATCAAGTAAAAATCTGGCTCGAAACCGCGGCCGAATCGACGATACAGTTCAATGTGACGGCGCGACGTAAACTTCAGGGGTCAAGCGGCGAATATGAGATTGACGCGGTCGCTGAATTCGAAATTCTCGGCGGTGCAAAAATTATAGTTCTTGTTGAGTGCAAGTACTACACTTCGGCAGTCAAACGTGATGTCGTGATGCTGCTTAACGCAAAAATCCAGGAAATCGGGGCTCACAAAGGCATCGTGTTTGCCACTTCTGGATTTCAGAGTGGCGCTCTTGAATACGCTCGCGTCCATGGCATTGCCACTGTTAACGTCGTTGACGGCGACACCCTTTACGAAACGAAGGCTCAGGGGGTTCGTCGAAGTCCTCCACCGTGGCTGGACCTTCCCAGGTTTGCTTGTTGGTTCATTTCGTTAACGTCGGAAAATTTAGAACGACATCAACTCGTAACCGAAGCGCATACGGAGTCTTTGACGAATTGGCTTATTGAATAGTGCCCGCCAACATAGTTGGACCATGTTGGCTTTATTCCTTAATCGAACATTATGAATGCTCCTTATTTTACATTCATGCCACTGCACCGTCATTTCGATGGTGGCTTTGGCGCAATCGGGGATGCTTTTAAGGAAGCTGGCGATCAGTTAGGCAAGATTCCGGCAAGTGACATGCATAAACACCTGCCCGCAACCTACTTATATCGTCACGCTATTGAAATGTATCTAAAATCGATGATTGTCATCATCCACAAAAAGTTTGATGCGTCATCTAAACGGCCACAAGTACTATTCCGCCGGAAGTGGCGAGCATTCGACACTGTGCATACGCTAGCTGGTCTATGGGACTGTCTGAAGTCGTTGATGGACAAACACGCAAATGCTTTGAAGTCAACATCCCTTGCATCGTGGGATGAATTGGATGCTTGCGCGGACTGGCTGCGCCGCATTGATAGCGACGATCCAAGCGGTACTCTTCTTAAATACGCTGGGTCAGGTAACGAAATTGCAGATCGCGATAAGGAATCCTTCAAACCGATGTCCGACGTTCTCATAGAAAAGACCCGCGCCTCTGATAAATTTGTGAAGGCGCTTATACTCGAAGACTCCGCTGGCTCAGTGGAAGCCTTCATGCTGGACTATTCACCAATTCACGATCTTCAAGTAACCATTTCGAAATGCGTTGATTTCCTTTCGACCGCGCATTTTTCCTTACGATGTGAACTGACCAACGGCTTATAGCGTCGGCTTACGACACCGGCTGTCCAGCCCTCACAACGTATTTAGTTCAGTCGCCTCCAATAGCCATGCAGTTACCCTATCCCTTTTCCCACCAAACCGGCTGTGTATCAATCAACAATCTCGATTCCGGTACTGTCAGAATCTTGGATTGCCATGGAATTTTTCGATTCTTCGGGACAAAGCTATCGCTCAAGCTCACTACCGTTCCGTTCTCAAGAGTCTTGAACCGTTTGTATTTCTTTTCGTATCCCCCTCCAAATCTCTCATCTCCATCCTTCGTGAACCAAGACCGGGACTCTACATAGTGATGGCAGTCACTAAAGTGATATGGGATTACGTCCAAGCCTCCGACCCAATAATACACTCGTCCGAAGTATGCGGCATGAACCCATCGTTCCCAGAGCTTGGGACAATAACGATCACTTTGAAGACGTTGATCATAGACAGCTAACCAAAGAACAAAGATCCCTTTCTTGAAATACTCCGTTGTTCGGCAGATGATTTGCTCCATGGTTAATGTGCTGATTTGGACCTCAATTGCGATCTGAATACCATCCATAAACGCGCTAACGTCTGGCCTCACTGTCCCTAGATCTTTCTCGATCTGCACATCCTGAAAACGACTAAACTTTGTCAGCCCTTCATAGATCGCAAGCTTGCACTTCCTATGTTCCTCAGTCTCACCCTGACCATATTCGCAAAGTACCGGTGGCCAGTGCGCAAAGTGATGAGTCTTTACGGAACCTTTCTTCAGAATTACTTCTGCGGCGCATCGAGGACAAACGAACGGGCTATTACTCTTTGATTCATCCCGAGCTAAGATCTTTTTGTTATCACGTTGTCTGATGGCACACAGCATTTTGAGATTTTACATTCACGACAATGCGAAATGGGCGAGCAGAATGTGTTAATTTCAAGACTGGCATTTTGCTCTGAAAACCTCGGAAACTATCGAGCCTACATATGGACTCATTATCGTCGCTTCACCCTTGGCAAAGGCCCGCCCTTGGGCTTCTCAAATTCGCCGTTAAGACCTCAAAATCAACGGCCTCCATCGATCAACTAGTGTCATTTCTACTGCTTGACGTTTGTGTGGAGACTACGTTACGGACCTTTCTATCACTGCCGGACGGCGCGGTGGCTACGAACATGAAGTATTTTGATAGAAGGAAGTATGCAGGAGGTAATTTCCACAATCTGGTGGATGGCGTGACTGCTTCAGCTAAAAGTTTGGTCAACAACACTGATCTGCACCACGCGAAATATTACCATGATGTTCGCAATCAACTTTACCATCAAAGAAGCGGAATGACTGTGGCACCTGACGATGTTCGGGGGTATGCGATTGTCGCCGCGGCATTGATGAATCAACTGCTCAAGATTGACACTCAATCGCTTCTGGGTGACAAACTCGACACGCCAGCACCGGCCATCAACCAGGACTCGTTCGTTCTTCTAAAAAAGGAATTGCCGAACGATATCCAAAAATTCCGGACTTTAATCGAACAATTAATCGAAAAGCTTGAGCCAAAGTTGGTCTATCCAAGCACGATATCGAAACTTGCAGACATTTCTGCGAGCATTACTGCCACGTCGTTCGCGCAGGGGCTCAGGGAGTTAAGAGAACTAATCCAAAACTGTATTACCGATTCTGAGATTCGTTCCTGGTTGCTGGGATTCTTGTCTGAGGAAGTCGAATTTGATGATAAGCAAGTATTAGAAAACAGCGTCTTCATTATGGAATTGGGAGGAGATCATATTGCACTCTATGCTTTTGTAATTGGATCGTTCTTCTTGCCGTTGGACGAAGTTGGGAAAGACAGCTTTTATAAATACGACGACATCTCTTTTGTTGATAACGATGACTACAGCATCATGGGTGTATACAACGCGAGTACTTGGTTACTAAAACACTGGTTGAATCAGGATAAAATATTATCAAGCGATGTTGGCTTGCTCGAGCGTACTTTGCAGGTACACAAAAAATTAAAGTTGGCTATCCAAGGTTTAGAAAACCTTCTGCGACAGAGCGCCTGAAAACATTCTGTGTGAAGAAATGATGCTGGAAGGATCCATTGTCGCTACCTCCCACACCATGATCAAACCAATCAAGTTTTCGAAGGCGACACGGCTTAATGTGGCCGGTCGATGCGCGTTTCGCTGTTCCTTCCCCGGCTGTGATAAGCCAACGATTGGGCCGGGAGCGCGTTCAGATCAGACTGCCCTAACTGGCGAGGCAGCGCACATCTTTAGCGCATCCCCAGGAGGACCACGTGGTCAAGGCAGTCTCACAGAAGATCAGCTCAGATCCCCTGAAAATGCGATTTGGCTCTGTTCCGATCATGCTACGTATGTGGATACGAATCGGGGCGAAAAGTTTCCGCCAGAACTGCTTCTGAGTTACAAAGCGCTACAAGAAGCTCGTGTTGCAAGAGAGCAGGGTGGTCTCAATTCACCAGCTGGGTGGTTTCATGAGTTGACTGTGATTGAGAGTCCTGTTTTTGTTCCGAATACTCGAATTCGATTCGGAAAACTTACGGTAATTGCAGGTAATAATGGCAGCGGGAAAACGGCACTCTGTGAATGGCTCGCCGGGCTTGGCGGTCCTTCAGAATTGCGACGATGGGATCACCCACGCGACAAACATTGTAATGTCAAGTTACAAGTGACGTACTTTGATCCAATGGAGAGGCATGCTCGAATCGAAATTAGCAAGAACGACGTCATCAACTACTACTTAGAGGATAGAGAAGTGCCATTCTATCCATTTAGGCTCGGCTTGATTCGTCTCCCACAGTATTTCATTAGAGATTCTAAAGATGACGAACGCGATGAACTCCAGTTGGTAAGTGACATTCTTAATGTACCCACATCAACAGTTCGTAATCTCATTCCTTACGCCAATCGACATAATCATGGATACGTGAAGAATCTTCGTCTCGTTGAGAGGCCGAACGGTTGTGCTCTTCTAGCTGATCACGAGGGTGAAAATATCGTCCGCTGCTTCCGTAAAACGTCGGACAGTCAGCGAGCCAAGACTCTTATAGAGCTTTGCGTCGCAATGGCGCGAGTGTCTTCGGAGTTTTTGCCGACAATACTAATGATCGAGGGAGGCATACTATCCCTTGATTCTTTTAATTTTGCTAAGTACGCGGAGTACCTCCTTTCCGCCGAGCATCATTTCCAAACGATACTAATGCTTATCAAAGCCCCAAGCATTGATACCCTTAAATGGTCTGGATGGGAATTTGCGCGGCTTATTGGAACCAATACCAAGGTAGTAATTGACCAATCTCCATTCTGAATTCTCGAGCCGAAAAGATGCTTGAAATAGGAGTTCACGTAGTAACCGTTGATTACAATCGTACGACCATTCTGGTTCACCACCTCACTGACGACGTGACAGGAGTTAGACGTCCGATTTGTGGGACCGAGATCGATAAGTTGTTTAATGAAGGCGATCCAAACTATTTGCTGGAAAAAATTCGATGCGGCACTACACGACTGTTTGACGATGCGTCAAGCCAAATGTGCGGTCGGTGCAGCCGCATCTATCTGTCGCCCGGATCTGATGAATTAAAGTCTGAACGTCGGTTGACCCGCTGGAAACGGAAAAAGACCAGGGATGAAACGGTTGAAACATACAAGGAGTTGATTCTCACGCGCTGGCTTAATAAATGTCCGAAGTGTCAATCGACCATTAGTATTCAGGAGCCCTCCGGCTATAACACTGCCGAGGCAGATTGTAGTATTTGCAAGGTGAGGTGGTCCTTTATTGTGTCGGCTAAGGCGAATGGTCGCTTTGTCATCTGGGTTGAAGACACCGGTGACGAGTACAGCGGTAAGACCGAGGGGCATATTGAGATTGAACAAATTGATTGGAATTGGTCTTAGAGGGCTGGTGCTACACCAATTACGAGTTTCACGGGATGGGATCTTGAACGCCCTCATCTTCACGCGCGATCTAACGTTGATAGATCGACAATTAGTAGTTTGGGCAACAACTGCCCATAAGATCGCATGAGCAGCTCAATCGAACACTTCATGTGGGGATACCAGCGCTACTACCGCACTCATGTAAAAGTGGCTGCTGACCATGTTCTGAAACTGCTTGATGAAGGCTTAAATCCTGACGTTTTTCTGGTTGGTATACGCCAAGAGGACGGCGCAGGACGACATCCCGCATGCGTTGAACCAGAAGAAGATTACTGGATCGAATCGGAAGCTTTTAACGGCACCGAGAGCTTAGCGACGTCAATACGCAGTCAAGGTATCGAAGCGCAAATAGTTCACTCTCATCCCCTGGTCCAACAGTGGTCAGACGAAGCAGTCCATCGGCGCTCGATCCGGGACGCCATTCTTCAGATCATCGACCTTCACTCATCAAAACCAGCTAATCGAAGTTTCTTCGCATCTGTTCCCGTACCTGTAGGAGGCTATTTGGTCTCCGTAATTTATTCCGTCGATACTACGGTATTGAATTCATACCATCGCCTTGCTTCGGGCGAGGTCAGTATTCACGAATATCTCAATCGTCCAGTCGCCCGTTCACTCATCGATGCTACGATGGATGAACTTTTGGTACAGGCGTCTGATGGATTGCTTAGACCTGATCCCGGACTCTCAAATGATTATCGCGAAGCAGAAGAAACAATTCGAACCGCTGGCCGGCGGTTTGTGAGAAACGCGGCGTTTCGAACGAACCAGCATGCGCTTGATGCTGATTACTTTTTTATGACGCTTGCGACAAAATATCTGCTCTTAAGTATGAACAAGCCGAGAGTCACGGACGTTTTCTGCTAGCGCGCAAGGACACGGAAGGTATAAGGAATCGCATTAAATTCAAAACCGATATTACTTTCGATAATTATCGTCGAATCCGCAAGCTTCTAGAGCTGACATCATCCGGTGGCGCCTTGCATACCGATTCTGAATTCATTTTTGCTTTGGTGGACTACGACACTCCAACTAGCTCAAATGAGGATGTGTTTGAGGTGATATTCGTCAGTCATCATCATTGGCAATTACATCACCAGGGCCAAGTTTTAATGGGTGTAAAGTTAGGTGAGCCGTATGCGCCAAAACCGATTGCCTATGATTCCAAATTACGTCGGGACTTACCTAGAATTTTTCATGGTATTGACACTACGTCAACGCAACTTCTCATCTCTCTCGTGAGGCAGGCCGAACAGGAACGACATGGCACTTTGTTGGTTATTTCGCCCGAGGCCTCTTCAGAATCCTCGCGACTGGCTAACCAGGCAACTGCGATCGAACCATGTTTACTCACACCGGAATTGCTCGGTCATCTAACGGGAATTGATGGCGCTGTCCTTCTTGACGCTGATGGATACTGTCACTCGATAGGCGCAATTCTTGACGGACAAGCCACTCCAGAGGGAGATCCCGCTCGTGGTGCTCGCTTCAACTCCGCGGTCAGATATCTCCGATCATTAACAGATAGACAGATTCCGGCGCTCGCTGTCGTGGTTTCAGAAGACGGAGGTGTTGATTTAATTCCTGATTTACGCCCAATGATTAAACGGTCAGAGTTTGGAGTGAACCCCAAAAATGAGACAGTCAGTTAAGCCACAAAATTTTCACTTGCTACACTGGCAAAGGAGGATTTTATGGTTAAGTCGCGACGGGTGTTCACGCGGGAGTTCAAACTGGCGGCGATCAAGGAGCTCGATTCGGGCAAACCGCTAGGCTTGGTGGCGCGGCAATTAGAAGTCAGCGCCAACACCCTACATCGTTGGCGCCGCGAATTCAGAGAACAACCTACGAAAGCGTTTTCCGGTCAGGGCCGCCGTGTCTTAGCGGAGAGCCGTGAGGCGGAGCTGGAGCGGAAGATTGGCCAGTTGACGATGGAGAACGATTTCTTAAAAAAACTGTTGCGGAGTTTCGAGGAGCAACAGGTGGCCGTCAATGGCGACGCACCGTCTACCAGAAGATCAGCGAAGAAGAAAAGCCCATAACCAGGTTGTGCCGTGCGGCTGAGGTCAGTCGCGCCGGCTACTATCGGTTTATCCAGCCGGTCGCAGAGAAGGCAGATGAGATGAAGTTGCGCGATGCGATTCAGAAGCAGGCGGTAGCGATGCCAGCCTATGGCTATCGGCGGATCACCGTGGCCCTGCAACGTGCGGGCTGGGAGGTAAATCACAAACGAGTGTTGCGGTTGATGCGTGCGGATAACTTGCTGTGTCTGCGGAAGCGAGCGTTTGTGCGCACGACCGATTCGGATCACGACCTGCGGATTTATCCGAACCTGGCGCGCGAACTGAAGCCGAGCGGTTTGAATCAGCTCTGGGTGGCCGATATCACTTACATTCGGCTGCTGCTGGAGTTCGTGTATCTGGCGGTGATTCTGGATGCGTTTTCACGCCGGGTGATTGGTTGGGCGTTGGGGCGCACGCTCGAGGCGGAGTTGGCGCTGGCCGCGTTGCAGATGGCGCTCGGGCGCGGGCGAGTGGCGCCAGGATTGGTGCATCACTCGGATCGCGGGGTGCAATATGCGTCTAAGGATTACGTCGAGTTGCTCACTGAGCATGATATTTTGATCAGCATGAGCCGGCGCGGCAACCCTTACGACAATGCGCAGGCGGAATCGTTCATCAAGACGCTGAAGTACGAAGAGGTTTATCGCAACGAGTATCTTGACTTCGCTGATGCATGGCGATGCATTGGCAAGTTCATCGAGAGCGTCTATAACGAGAAACGCCTGCACTCCGCGTTGGGATATTTGCCACCGGCCGAGTTCGAGCGACAACAACTGCTGTTGCCGACAGAGCTCGTGGTGGTCCAGGCATGAGGAAAATTGATTTTTGAGCAATGGGCGCCAAAAACTGCGCGCGTATTTGACCTACAATCGATTTTCGCGACGGCGCCTGATGTAGACCATGGGAGTTTTTTGAGGCATAAGGAAATCTATCAATCCGATGAGCGCAAAAGGCGGAGGCGCAACCCCGCGGGCCGCGCCCTCGCTCATCGTCTTGATGAGTTTCCGGTTGGTTATTCCTTGGCGAGTTGCTCTCCAGCAGAGCTCGCCTCCGCTTCACCAACCGGGCTGATTGTTAACAATGGTCCAGTCGAAAGCAATAACTGTTTTCGACGGGCTGAGGCTGTGTCTTAACTTTTTGTCTCACGAAAGGGGTGCACTCCAGTTGGAACCTGTGATTGTTGAACTTGAAGAGATCGCGCGATCCGAACGTATACGACTCCGTCGTTATAATTATCTCTATAATCACCTCAGAGAATACCGCTTCTATCTACTCATCGATGATTGTCGCCGTATCAACTCAGCGATACAGGAGATTGAAAAAGGGCAAGATGAGAAGGATCCAATGAGAACTAAAATCATCCGCCATAGCTTTGAACCCAACGCTAACATGGATCCGGCTCTTTATTACGAGCCGGAAGAAGCGACCGATTTGCTTAACTGTGTGGCTGAGAAAGATAGGTAACAAAAGAACTCTGCTTACGGTCGAACGGTCCGCATTCTGCCGACTTCATTTAGCTGGTTCATAAATCACGCTTCTATTTCAAGTCTCGGTCTTACTTATCAAGTAGAGAGCAAGCAAAGCCAATCCCCCGCCCACGATCCACTTCCCAATGTTCTCTTGGCTTCTTTTTGTATCGAGAATTGAGCTAATGTGGGCCAAGGCCGGGCTTACGTTGGCGCGCGTAAACTCTACGTACTGTACGCCAGGAATCCGTTGCATCAAATGCACGCCTCGTTCGATCAACGCCAGGGTAGGTTTTCCTAATGAAGCTGCTGCTCCAAGTTCTAACTGGACGCTTGTCGCATATTCACTATCGAGAGATACGATAGAAATTACGAAATCAGAGTAGAAGATTGCATGTTGAATTATCGGGGTAGATTCCGTCACCGGCGCTTGATGTTGCGAGGTGTCAACCACAATACCTTTGGCCTGCGCCTGACGACCTAGCAGAACTGCCACATGGAGGTCCGTGGGAGCCAGAGAATGGGAAATGAAGAGTCTCATCGCTACTTTTTGTCATCCTCGTCATTGATTCTTGAGGAATCAAGAGAAACCAAATCGTTTAATGCAGCGAACGCGTCGTTAGATATTGATTTTCTATGTTGGTGTGCCCAGTCCGCGATCGATCTACCCTCCACGAGACCGCGCTGACGCTCATACTCCTGCGGGAAGAATTGTTGAAGTACTGATTCGTCGCTCAACACTGCCTCACAAACCTGGGCATAACTCCAGACTACATAGTGCTGATGGTTGCTGTCTTGAGTGAGTTGATCCAAACGTGCCTTTAGTTTTGCACTAGGACATGTACTACAAACCAGTAGGTATCCATTGGCATGATGATGGTCCAAGATTTCTTGAAAGGTAAACTCTTTGGAAAAGTCAGGCACGCCAATAGATTTGCTATTAGTCCTGTGTTTGCACTGAACCACCCACTTGAACAACCTGGAAGTAATACAATCCGTCACCATCGTAGTCACCACAAGATCAACACCACCATCCTGACCACGCCCTGAACGTATAACTGAGACTACGGAACCAGTAGATGGCTTATCGAGCGAGAACTCAGCCTTCGCATCGGAAGGCAATTTCCCACGGAAGATCGCCTCTATGAGATCTTCAAACTGTTCGGCATTCAGCGAGGATAAATTGAGTGGTACATCGGACATTCAGTAGCCTATGGGATTGATTGAGGACTTCCTCGGCTTTTGCCCTTATGATTCAGTGGCGACCTTGAGGACAACAGCATAAATACCGGCCAAAGCCAAACTTAGTTTTTACTATTAGAACCCTTGCGTGACTTGCGCGGACGGCCCACCTTTCGCTCTTTAACTGCGTCAAGGTCTTTCGGATCAATCAGCCAGTCATGCCCGACTTTGGTAGCCTTCAAACGCTTTGACCTAATCAGCACGCGCACCCGATTAGCGGTTACGCCCAAACGTCTTGCTGCTTCAGCCGTGCTGATGATCTTCATTGGCCCAAGTATAGCATTCTGGAAAAAGTGACCCGATATCGGCATAATTTTCTTGACAAGCGAAACTCCTATCTCTATAGTGGCCGCACCCCACCAAAAAAGAGCGGGCTGGCAAGTGCTAGTAACACTCGCCAACCCTACACAGCCGACTCCTTTCCCGTTAAGAAAGAGGAATCGACCATGCCGGATAATACTATCACGGACACTCACGCTAAGGGCGAAACCCCTTACGCCGTCGTAAACCTAACTCCTAGTGACCTTGAGCCGAAAGATTGGGCATTCCTGCGGGAGTGGGCCAACAGGCTTGGTGTGTCAATTGAGGTCTTGCTAAAGCGCATTCTGATTGCGGCAGTGATAGGCCAGCTTTACGCTGAGAAGATTCCTGAGATTTGAGACAGCCTCACGCGTATGCCCAGCAACGCATGAGGCTCGGAGCGTCGGCGCTGGTGAACCTCACCACGATAGTGACCTCACCACAAGTGCGCACGACGCTCCACGGTTAGCGTTATCGATCTGAGAGGGGGCCGATGTGATCGGTGACGCTTTAGAGGGCGCTAGGGACAGGTGGGTGTCTCTAGCGCCCTTGTTCTTTAGGGAATTATTAGCAATGGACAAATCCAGCGAAACTATGATCTGTGCGAAGTGCGGGCTACCTATAACCGATGGACTTTTCGTTGTTGTCGAGAGAGAGGATGGACGGTACAAGTGGATTGAGTGGGAGCACCTGTACGATTGCACCGATTATGATACGCTTCGCTTTTGGGTTAATCATTCAATCTGACTCTTGCACAAATTGTTCAGATGCCGTGCCGCACAAAGTGTCGGCGGTTTAAAGACTATTAGTGCAAAGCCGCTTTGAATACTTCTGCCCCCCTTCTCACATTGCCGATCGCTATTAGACGACTGAAGTGGATGAATTGTGAAATCAGGGTATTGTGGAGCGTAGTGTTTCGCGCATTTCTTCAAAATCAGATTCTTCACGCGCGGTTCAGTGGCATCAATTCCGTTGCCTTTAGTTCGCTCCTGCAGGACATTCAAAGTTGTATCCAAGAGCCAATCAGGTAATCCGTCAAGTAATATGACCGCTCTGGCAAAGTTAGTAGCCGTGACGCCGCCGAATCTAGGCCCCACTGCGGTTCTACTACCTCTAACCCTATCGTTCAGCCTAAGTAATTCGAGTATGGCCAAGTCTACATTTCCAGCGCAGAGTAAGTCATAGATCCGGCCGAGACGATCCTTTGCAGCATTACGCTTAGGAGAGGCCCGGTAGCCCGCTCTGTCCAGCATTTTTTCGAGTGGAACACCCAATGCCGCAGCCATAGCCGGCATCCTTTTTCTCAGGACCTTCGATCCAGATTCATACCGCATCCACTGCTGCCTTGAAATCTTCACAGCTCTCGCCGCTTCATATTGTGTGAGACCTCGGTTGTTTCTCTGCATCGTGAGCCATTCTCCGAAAACCCTCCATCTGTCATAGATGAAATCGTGGTTGAGCTGCGTTCGTTTCCTTCTCGGCATGGTGAAACTATGTCCAGTTCAATCGTTGTTTGAAGAGCGCGCAGAGGTCTTCTGCTTGTAACACTTAGACTGTCAAACAGCCGCAGATCCCAGAAAAAAATGAGACCAAATATGTTGCTTCCTAAAACCTCATTTTCCCAAGTTCGTGAAACTTAAGCACCGCTCGTTCTGTTTCTTAGGGCGTCGGGAGTAAATCACGACCTGCGCCAGGAAGCCTTAACTCGAAAATCCGGCGGCAGGCATTTACGAAATCTAAAACTTTAGTCCAACTGAGGTAATTCCTAATGCCGGTCAGAAACATTCCCAGGTACGGCGCGGGCCGAAAAAATCTTGGCAAGTTCGCAAGTGTTAAGACAGGCCGCGTGGCATGGTACGAGTCGCTCCTCGAGAAGGATTTCATGTATCTGCTGGACTACGACCGCAATGTGAGTTACTGGCATGAACAGCCGCTACGAATTCGCTTTAACCACGGAGGAAAGGTCAACCGTTATACGCCTGACTTAGAAGTTCATCGGGCTTCTCAAAAACAACTGATTGAGGTAAAGCCCAAAGACAAGGTGGATAGCGGCAAGTGGGACGTTCTGTTTAGAGCAGCCTCATCCATCTGCGAGCAAGAAGGTTATGAATTCCTGGTTGTCACTGACGAAGTAATCAGGATGCAGCCCCGGCTTGAGAACGTAAAACTACTTTGGAAGTACGCTCGCACACCGGTACTTCCGCAGCACCAAATCATATGTAGCCAAGTCTTTCAAAGCCGAAAGAATGAACCGGTCACTCTCGGTGATCTCATTCAAATCTTCACGACCAAACAGGTGCCCACGCAAACCCTCTACTCCCTTCTTTTTTGGGGCGCACTTGAGTTCGATCTGATGCACCCGCTGGATCGGGATAGTCGAATAACAATGCCTTTGTCCTCAGCCTTAACCGCCGTAAAAAGGAGGACTTCTTAGGATGCTCCAGCACAGACTCAGCAGAAACATGCACATCACACTCCGGAGCCGGGAGTACGTAATTGAAAAGCGCCTGCCTGACAGAACCATCCGAATCAAGGATGTTCTCACCGATGAACGCACTGCTGTGCCCGAACAAGAGCTGATTGAGGCTCTCTTCGAAAAGGGCTTTCCAGCACAGTGGGATCCGAAGCTTGGAATTCACGTGACTTGAAGTCGCGGC
>JADMIO010812849.1_pt1 | contig 53385 bp, 43 predicted proteins | sample 8958161 | NCBI WGS metagenome assembly JADMIO01 (sample SAMN16585339, study PRJNA669376) | soil metagenome | isolation source: Crop rotation soil | place: USA: Cullars Rotation, Alabama | collected 2011 | reverse complement strand
CGCGACAACTTGTCCACGTGGAATTCTAAGCTTAGGATCCCAATGTGCTGGAAAGAAGCGGATCCGTGAGCGGTAGGCCAATGGCTGATCCGCAGCGACGAAGACGAGCTCGGGCAGCGCCTCGAAGCGACCGGTGCGTGTCAGAGCATCACGCAGGATGCCTAGCTTTGCGTTCAACTGCGCCGGGTAGCTCAATGGCATCAGATCACAGCCGCCGCAGCTGCCCTGAACCGGACAGCTCGGCTGAACTCGGTCCGGGCTTGCCTCGAGCAGACGCCAGCGAGTCGCTTGCAAGTACGTGTGGTGGTCTTCGGCCGTTTCCACGCGGATACGCTCTCCCGGCAACGCTCCGGGGGCGAACGCCCCTTTGCCATCCGCCAGCCGCAAAAAGCCGGCGCCACCGGGCACCAGCTTTTCAATCGTCCATTCGTTCTGCTCGGGCTCGAGCAACTCGGGTCGTTTTGGGGGTTGAGGTCGACGCACGGGGGAAGCTTTGCAGGGCCGCTGGCGTAGAAAAAGAAACTCAAGAATCGTCGCGGGTCGGTGTCACACGAGTGGCCCAAGGCGCGACGCAGGGCCTGGTGAAGTCATACCCCATGGCAGCCCCCGCGTTCTCGATTCAAAGCCAGAATGCCGCCCTCCTTTCGGATCCCGCGCTCCGCGAGGGGCTCCTGAAGTTCGCTCGCCGCCGGCTTCCGCCCGCGGAAGTAGAGGATTTGGTTCAAAATACCCTGACTGAGGCCCTGAGCGCGGCGAGTCCGCCCAGCGATCCGGCAGAATTTCGGCGCTGGGTGCACGGCATCGCGCGGCACAAGATCGCCGACAACTTTCGGCGTCGCGGACGCCAGCCCATCCCCAGCGCGGACGTGGATCAAAACGCGGCGGAGCCGAACCCTTCGCTCGCCGAGCTCGATCAGTGGATCGAGAGCGAGCTACCCAAGACCGACCACGCGCGAGCAACTCTCCATTGGCTCTTGCGCGAGGGCGATGGCGAGACTTTGGACGAGATCGCGCGCGACGTCGAACTTCCGGCGCCTCGAGTGCGACAACGTGTGTCGCGTCTGCGCCGGCACCTTCATGCTCGCTGGCTGGCCTTGGGTGCAGCCGGATTGATGTCGCTGCTCGTCATGGGCACGCTGCTCTATCGAGCCATGCAGCCAGGCGTCGCTCCACCGAGCATCGTCCGAGAAGCATTTTCTCCTCTCGAACGAGCTCGAGCATTGCGTCAGGAGGCCTTGGAACGGTGCGCCGCAGGCGCATATCCGGAGTGCATCGCCGCGCTCGATCGAGCCAGAGCGCTGGATCCGAACGGCGAAAACGCTCGCGCGATTGGCGAGGCGCGCGCTGCTGCAGAAAGCAACCTGCAGCCACGCCCGATCCCCGAGCGCCCCGCTTTGTCGCCCTCCGGGTCGGTGCCGGACACCAAGTCGACGCCCAAATCACCCGCGCCGAGCAAGCGCGCGCCGAAACCGTTCGCGCCGAGCAAGCCCACACCGAAGGCTGAACCATTCGGCGCGTTGCAACAGCAGAACGCGCTACCGAACCAGGCCATTCTGCGGGGCTACGACGACCTCACCGGCAGTGCACCAGCGAGCAAGAAGTCGGAAAGCAAAAAATACTAGCGCTGCGAAAGGACGGGCAATGGATACTCACTGACGGCGATCCGATTACCGTCCGGATCTCGAGCGTAGCTCGTGAACTCGGAGCGGGATTCGATTCCTGCTCCAGACGCTTCCAGGCGGGCCTCGAACCGAGCTCGCTCGTCAGTAGAACCTGCTACCGCGATCAAGAATGGTCCCGAACCGACACCGACCACGATTCGCGGCGGCTCACTAGTCGATTCGATCATCAGCAGCGAGCCGCCCAAGTCCAACCACACCGAGCGTAGCGAACCATTCGGATGTAGGTGACGCGTCACTTCAGGGAGCTCCAGTACGTCGATGTAGAATCGCGCTAGACGCGCGACGTCGCGCGTTCCGACAGCCAGGTGGTGCAGTACGCTCACAGCTGAAGCGTCACGCGACACGCAGAGCACAGCAACCCGAAACGTGAGTAACCGGACGCACGTGGATGAATCGCGGGAATTTCAGCAGATATCGCAGCATGACGTAAGCGCCACGCGCACATCACAAAACTTGCCAGCTGCTGCGATCCGGCTTGCTCGCCGATTCGACGGCCGACCCCGGATATTCGCCAATTAGCGGCAATGATCGGTTTTCGTCAGCGAGCACACAGATCGGAATGAAACGTGCAACGTCTACGTTCTGAAAGTAGAGGCCATGACCAACCGCCCTGACAGGAACGACCTCGATCACCGGTTCCGCCAGCCTCTGAGTGACGAGAGCTCGTCCGTTCGCGACCGCGTGCCGACTCCACAGCCTGCGAGCCGAAAATCCGACCCGAACTTGTCGCTCGATCAGCGCCTGGAGAGCAAGCTGACGGAAGCTGCATCGCTGCTCGCAAAGCTCGAACCTCGAGATGCGCGCGCGCGATTGCTGCACATCGCGATGCTACGCCGCGACGAAACGCTGCTCGACGGAATCCTCGCCGAGCTCGCAATGCCTGCGCGAAACGTACGCCCCCCACGCTGAAACAACGTGTGTTCGACGGCGCCACGGTGAGAGCGTCGGGACTGAACGTGCGAAAGGCAGCTCCTCGATTTTCCGACGATTGGGACTGAACGCTTGGCGCTTTCGACCGTTCAATTCCCATCATGAACAGATGGGTGACCACGCTCGCGTTGCTCGCCGCGCTTCCGACGTCGTTCTCGAACACGCTGCAAGCGGCCGAACCCAAAATTGCTGCGCGCGTCGACTCGAACGCGACCGGTGAGGGCACGGTCAAGCAGCTCAACGGCGGCGCAGTGCTGCACCTCGCGCCAGGCACGCGCATCGAGCTCCTCCGCGCGATCAAGCTGCAGCTCGCTCCGCCAGGTTCACCCCAAACGGTGACCCAAGTCGTGAAGTTGATTTCTGGACGCGTGGATGTCGACATTCCGGCAAGCAAGTCGCCAAAGACGGCGGTGCTCGTGCAAGCACCTCACAAGGTGAGCGCGGTCGCGAAGGGTGGTCACAGCATTGCAATAGCCGATGCAAATCGCGTCACGGTCGCTGCCGTCGATGGCGACATGCTCGCGGCTGCAGGCAACGAATGGAAAACACTCCCGACCGGGCTCGTGCGCGGATTCGTCGGCGTCGATCCGGCGTATCAAGAGCAGAAGGTGCCTGGCATTCCGAGTGTGAGCATTCCAGAACCGTTGCTCTTGGCGCTCGGCCCGAGCGCTCCCGACGCACGCGCCGAAGCCGGCGGTGTGAAAGAAGCGGATCACTATCGCTTGAGCGTTTGGCGCGTAACCGACAAGGGTAACGAGTTCGTTCGTCAGCTCGACACGCGCGGCTCCGCGGCCATTTCCGGCTTGTCGCCGGGGCAATATCAGGTCACTGCGCGCGCAGTGGATGCCACGGGGATCTTCGGTCAAGAGAGCGCGCCGAGCCCGCTGCGTTTGGTCGGCGCAGAGCTGCCTGCGGGCGCGCGCTACGAAGGCGGCGCGATCTTGCTGGGTCAACGAGCGCGGGCGAAGCTGATCGGCGCAAAGGGCTTGGAAGCGAGCTACAACGCCTCTCAGACCTTCGTGGCAGTACCGGATAGCGTTGGCTTGACGCGCGGCGAGAGCACGCTGCTGCGGTTGCGTGAGCCAGGCTCTGCGCGGGAAATCCGCGTCGGCCTCGAACCCCGCAGCCTGCGTGCTGACGTTCAGATAACCCCCAAGCACCCCCACTGGCCGGAAGACATGCTGGAAGTGACGGTCCAGTTGTTCGACGCACGAGGGCGAGCAGTCCCCGAGTCCACGACCGTCAAGCCTATCGTGATGGTGGACGTGCAACCCGTGGAAGTGACTTGGCTGCGCTCCGAGAACACGATGCACACCTTCATCCCCGCCCCGATCAGCCGCGGCCCTTGGGTGGTACGCGTAGAAATCGCCGATGAATTCGGCGATCCGGCAGGCCGAGACTTCGTCGAAGTTGCCGGGCCCGCCAGCGACCGAATCAGCGCGCGCTGATGCAGACTCGCCCCAATGGGTGCTAGGGTCGCGGCACGTGATCCTTTCTGACTATAGCCACGTAATCTTCGATCTCGACGGCGTGCTGCTCGATACGGAAAAGCTGTATACCGAGGCCACGCAGCGCGTCGTCGGCCAATACGGCAAGACCTTCGAGTGGTCGCTGAAATCCTCGATGATGGGCCGCAACGAGCTCGAAGCCGCGGAGCTATTGGTCAAGACGCTCGAGCTACCGATCACGGCCGAGGAGTACCTGCGCGCACAGTTGCCGATCGCCGAGAGTCTGTTCGTCAGCGCAGCCGAACTGCCCGGCGCCGAGGCGTTCGTCGCAGAGCTCGTTCAACGCGGTCACGCGCTCGCGGTCGGCACCAGCAGCACACGCCGTTTGTATGATATGAAGACCCGCCACCTTCCCTGGTTTGCGGCTTTTTCGGCGGTGATCTCGGGAGATCACCCCGAGGTGCGCGCGCTCAAGCCTGCGCCGGACATTTTTCTGGCGGCGGCCCGCGCCATTGCCGGCGACCCAGCGCGCTGCTTGGTGATCGAGGACTCACCCGCGGGGGTACTCGCCGCGCGCGCGGCCGGCATGAGCGTGGTCGCCATTCCGGATCCGGCATTGCCGAGCGAACGCTTCGCGGACGCACAGTTGATCGTGCGTAGCTATGCCGAGCTCCGTGCCCGGCTCAAGTGTTGAGCACTTCGCCTCGCTCGGCCTCGCTCAGGTCATACCACGAGAAGAACTCCGCGAGGCACGCGCGCTGTGCCGGCGGCATGTATTCGAAGTTGCGACCGCGATCGATGATTTCCCAGAAATCCTTGCTCTCGACGCCCTCCAAGGCTCTTCGGATCGAGAGCAAGCGATCACCCGGTTCGTTCTGCATGTCGAGCGAGATGCGACGAGCTTTCTCCTGCTCACCGCGCATCAGGTAGTACGCCGCTAGTTTTACTTGGGCTTTGCGGACGCCGAGCAGTGCCTTTTCTTGACTGCTGACTCGTAGGGGCCGATCGAGCTCCAGAAACAGCCCGAGCATTTCCTCTTCTTCGGGCGCGGCTTGCTCGTTCGCGTATTGGCAGAGGGCAGACAGGTCGTAGGCCACGGTTTCGGTCACGAAGGTCAGCTTCATGTCGAAGCTGACGTGGCCATAGTAGTTCATGTGCTTGACGCCCTCCACGGCCGCGCGACCGTTGCCCTGACGGATCATCGACTCCACCAGCAAGCGATACTGATTGAGCACGTTGTACGCCGTACGTACCTCACGCGCGTTCAACGTCGCGCGCATGTACGAGTTCATGAAGCGAAATACCAGAGCGATGAGCTCCGGATCACGCGCGGCGCAGGCGGCCTCACCGATGTAGCGCGTATCGATCGCGACCAGGTAGTTGATGTCGCGCATGCTGCCGAGTGCCTCGTTGTAAATCCCGAGGTACTGGCGCATCACCTTCCATTCGACCCAGGTGCGGCGTTGCTCGAGATCCGACAGTGATTCCGGGTCCATGGCCACGAAGTCCGGATTTTCGCGAATCCCGGCGCCGATCCCGAACCAACCTTCGGAGGCGCGCCCTTTTGCTTGCAAATACGCGAGCGAAAAATCCTTGAGCGCGTCGACCGCGCCGCTGGCGATGATCTTGTCCTTGCCCGATATCGAGTTGCTGGTGATGTCCGTCAACTCCTCCATGGCCGCCAGCGTGGACACCTGCGCCGATGCCGAGCGATGCGGGTCGCGCTCGTCCGCACCGCGCCCTGCCACGCCCACAGCCTCGCTACGGATGCGCGAAATGATGTTCATCGGTTCCAGGAACCAGAACACGTACCGGAAATAAGGCGCCATCAACGCCAAGCCGAGCGTCGTGGCGCCGATCATCACCAGCAGCGCCGTGCGCGGCACGTAGTCCCGATGGATCGACACGCTGAGCCAAACACCGCACACGCAGGCGACCAGGTAATAACCCATGACCACCAAGTTGATGCGATCACGAAAGAACATCCGCGCGACGCCCGTATAGCGATCCGCGGACAGCTGCACGATGATGGACACGACCGTAATCACGATGCCGAACACCGCGGCGATCATCCCGGCCAGTGAGCTCACCGCGTCGGTGATGCTGCTCGGGTCGAATTGAACATAGCGCCCGAAGGGCGTCTTGAACGGCGGCGGCTGAACGTCCCCGCCGGTGACGAAATGATCGAACGAGTAGAACCCCCAAAAAACCAACAGCGAAACCGACGTGAGAACGACGATCGGCACCAGCCACTGCTTGCGAAAGTTACCCAGACCTTCCGACATGATCGGCGGCAGTCTAACGCGATGCGCAACGTCGGCGCAAAGGTAGCGCCAGCGCGGCAAACAGCAGGGTCACCAGACTCAGGCGAACCTGGCGCGGGCGCGGGCGCGCTTCGAAGCCTCGTGCCGACGCGGATTGACGCTCGGTGCTTTTGGCCCGGGTGGGACTGCTTTCGGCCGAGTCCCCCGAGCAGGTGTCGCCATCGTATTTCGAGTCGGTGCTGTCGCCGCTGCACGAATCACTGCCCGACTCACCCGAGCTCGTGTCGCCACTGCACGAATCAGGGCTCGATTCGCCCGAGCTCGAGTCACCGCTACACGAATCACTGCTCGATTCGCTCGAGCTCGTGTCACCACTACACGAATCGCTGCTCGGCTCACTCGAGCTCGAGTCACCGCTGCACGAATCGCTCGCCGCCGGATCGGAAGCGGAGCCAGTGCAACTACCTTCGCTGTAGACGCCGATCCTGACGGGCGGTGTCGGCCCACAGTAGGGGTCGTCTGGCGTGCTGACCACGACGGGCGCCGTACTCACGGGCGGCGGAGGCATCCGAGTGATTGGAGCGCTCACTGGCGGCACGACGTCCGGCGGACAGCCGCTTCGATCCAAGTCCGTGGCGAACAGCAGCGGGCTACGCGAGCCTCCGGCAACGACTCGGAAGTTTTCGGCAGCGAGGCCGATTCGGCCAAAGAAACGGCTCACGCGCAACTCGGCAAAGCCGACCTCGCTCAAACTTCGTGCGAGATCGTCGGCCTCGTCGCACACGAAATCCTGGGTGTCTGTCGAGGCACGTTCGTAGGCGGCGCGAACCTTGGCCTCGCAGGAGCTCGCGGTTGCTTGGCGCGAGGCCGTAAAATAACGTGAAATGACCGGCGCGATCCGCTGATCTGACGGCAACACCGTGCCCGTGAATAGGGGTGCGGTGGCTTGAACTTCGTTCAACCAGCGCGTGGGATTTTGCGCGAGCCAGTCGCTACGCGCAGACACATAGTCACTCTCGGCGTCGATTGCTCGATAAACGACGGGAAATTCGCTCGGATCGGCGCTGTCTTGCCCCACCAGCTGCACACCCTGGTTAGCTAGCGCCATCAGCCCGAGCGTGACCGTGGAGGCACCAGAAATGGCGATCTCGGGCAGCGACGTGGGGTGCCCCTGCTCGAACCATCGCAGCGCTTCCGTGCTGCCGCCAGCCATCGGCACGTCGTACAGCGCGACGCGAAATGGTGGTTGCGTGGTGCTCGTGAACTGCGCCACGCGCTCGGCGTCCACCGGAAGTCCGGCGTCCACCAAGCGACGACGAAGCTCGAGCTCCGTGCCTGCGCTCGAAACGTCGAAGGCAGCCACCCGCGGGGCTTCCGGAAGACCGGTATCGTCTGGGTCGAATTGCTGCAAGGTTCCGCACTTCGCCAAGGAACCGAGCGGTGCGGCAACGCGCACTCGCGTCGAAAAATCCAGAGCGCGCAGCCACGCATCGGCCGCGGGCGCCGCCTCGACCCCAGCCTCTGCGGTCACCAACGCCAACCGCGTTCTTCCTTGCAGGTGTACACTGAGCCAAAGTGAAGAGTCGTCGGCCATGACTTTCGCCAGCTTCACCTCCGAGAGTTGCGAAGCGTCACCGACTGCCAGCAAGACTGCGGTCTGAGCGCGAGCCCGCGCCGGAGTCAGACTGAAGGCGGCACAGACGGCGAGGCAAACCAACTTTTTCGACACGAGCGGGCTGAAGAGCAACCGACATGCCCAGCGAGCACCCCCGAAATGTCGAGCAATCACCCGAATCCAAAGGCTACCGTGAACCGCAGTCAGGCACTGTATCTCGCGTGCGACAGTGTCCGAGCCCAGCGTCCCGGCGTTTCGTCGGCTCTAGGTACCCTTAGAGCAGTGACGGCCCGACTTGGGCGGGAAGCTCGGCCTCGGCGAGCGTCAGTGTGCGACACACGGCGGCGGGCTCGCTGCCCATCGCAAACGGTTGCTTCAGAAAGTGCGCAGATTCGAGCGCCACTCGCCAAGGCAACGCCGGAAGACAGCGGTCGCGCAGGCGATGCACGAAGCGCAGCGTCCTGAGCGAGTCGAACCAGGTGTGCACTCGCCGTTGTAACACCGGCCCAATCGGCGCCTGCCCCGAGGCGTTGGCGAGCGCGGCAAACACGCCGAGTTCGCTCAGTACCAGCTGGACGTGTCCAGCGATTTCCGGCACGCGAAGCTGCACGGACTGCTCGAGCGCGGCCACGTTTCCCGTTTGGGCGAATGCCGAAAGCCCCTGGAGCACTGCCCCCAATGCAGCAAAGACGCGCGGGGAATACAGCAGAAAATCCTGTCCACTCGCGAGCTCACCGACAATTTCACGGCTGCGGCGCCCCGTGCCGAAAGGCACACGCTGCGACGCGCGCGCTCGGATGCCGATCGGCGCCACTCGAGGACGACGCAGCGGCCCGACCTTGGCGAGCTTGTCCAAGAGATGAAAATCCTCCGCGGCCTCGCGCTTGGGGACTCCGCGCACGCTCAGATACGCGGGCGCGGCCACGCACAGCGTGCTGCCGACGCTCTGGTACGCGTAACACGAGCCAGCCGCTGCCAAGCCCAACACGTAGTAGCGGAGAGAGATCTCGTACAGGACGGTGGCCGCGTCGATCGCCGCGTCACCTCCAGGCTCGTGACGGTAGGGCCAGAGCCAAGCCGCACTCGCCGTGCTCTCCGCAACGGGCTCGGTGAGCCGGTCGAAGTAGTCAGCGGGCAACGTGACGTCCGCGTCGCTCGACGCAATCAGAGGACAACGAAGCTGCTCGCGCGCCCACAGGGCGGCCGCCAAATCTCCACCCAATTTGCGCGCCAGGCCCACCCCCTCACGCGCTGGCAAGCGGGCGCCAGCACTGGCCCGATCGAGCCACAAGAGATCGTGATGCTCGGCGTGGCCGAGCCAGGCGCGCGCCACCATGCCGTCTTGGGAGAGCGCGCGGGCAGCCGGAAAAAGCTTGGCGAGATGCCCGAGCAAGCGCTGGTTTTCAGCGTGAATTTCGTCAGTTGCCGCGTCCGTCGCGTTCACGACCAAGATCAACAGCGCGCGTTCAGCGACGCGCGAAAGCGCCGCCTCGAAACCGTCCAACAACGACGGGGCCTCACCGCACACCGGCACGACCAACGCGGCGAGGTAGCGCTCGGAGAGCGCGTGGGCAAGCTTCGCCTCCGGCTCGGCGTAGCGCGCGAAGTACTTGGCTCCCTCCCCCGCTGTACCCGCGTTCGGCTTCAATGGACGGCTGCGCGGTGTGGCAAGCGCCGCACGAGCTCTGCTTCGTAGTCGAGAAGGGCTGCTGCGCGCTCGTCGATTTGCGCGTCGTCGAAGTAGGAGCGAGCCAAGCGAAAGAACAAGCCGTGATGCCGAGCCTCGGCGCGAGCCAGGTCGAGATACGGCTGCGCCAGCGGCGAATTCTGCTCCTTCAGCGCTTCGGCCACCATGAACAGACGCTCGCAGCCACGCGCTTCGACGATACCGGCGACCAATAGCTTGTCGAGCAGCATTTCGAGACCTCCGTTTCGTACCCGTGAGCGCAACGCATTCACGTACGGATCTTTGTAGTCGTCGGCCAAGATCAGACCGCGCGCGTGAACGATGCGGTACATGATCTGAAAGTGTTCGAGCTCTTCGCGCGCAAACTCGATCATGGGTTCGATTAGCTCACTTTTGTCGGGATAGCGCACGACGAACGACATCCCGGTGGCCGCCGCTTTGCGTTCACACGCCGCGTGATCCAACAAGAATGAGTCGAAATCGGCAAACACTACTTCGAGCCACTCGGGTGGCGTCTTGAAACGGAGATCGAACATCGGCGAGACGACGCTATTGCAGAGACTCGACAATGCGGCAAACCGCGCGCCGGTCGGTGCGATTTGCCGCGCGATTTTCGGAAGCTCGCCGAGCCTCCGGCGGTTCGAGGCTGCCTGGATTGCTTTGGCCGGACACGGCCCACTGAGCTAGGCTGACGACCATCCAGTCAGGTATGGCAGGCTATTCCGGAACACCGCTTCCTCGAAAGCTCGGGCTGAAACCGAATGCACGCTTCGGTGCGTTCAACGCTCCAGATCATTTCGAGGAGCTGCTCGGCGAGCTGCCTTCGGGAGTAACGCTCCGCGACGCTTCACGCGGCAGCTCGCCGTTGGACGTGATCGTCTGCTTCGTCAGCTCGCTCGGCGAACTGAGGCGAATCTTGCCACGGGCTCGCAAGCGACTCGACCCCAGCGGCGGGCTGTGGCTGTGCTGGCCCAAGAAAGCATCGGGCATCATCACCGACGTCAGCGAAAACGCCGTCAGAGATCTGGGTCTGGCCTCGTCACTGGTCGACAACAAGGTGTGCGCAATCGACGAGGTTTGGTCGGGACTGCGGCTAGTGGTGCGCCTGCGCGACCGCGGTCAGTGACGCCCAGTTACTCGCCGACGACGTGCACGACCAAGCGACGGGCGTGCGGCGCTCGTCGGTGTTCCCACAAGTACAACGCCTGCCAAGTGCCAAAGGCGAGCCGGCCCGCGGTTACCGGAATCGTTTCTGACGTTCTCGTGACAGCGGAGCGCGCGTGAGCAGGCATGTCGTCCGGGCCCTCGTCGTCGTGTTCCCAAGCGCGTGACTCCGGGGCGAGATCCGCCATGAAGCGCGTCAGATCGCGGAGCACCGCCGGATCGGCATTTTCCTGTATCACCAGGCTGGCCGAAGTGTGCTGCACGAACACGGTGCACAACCCGGTCCCGATCTTGCTGCGCGCAATCGCCGCGTTTACCTCGGACGTAACGTTCCACAAACCTGCGCCGCGCGAGCGGAGTTCGAGCGTTTCCTGGTGCAGTGCCACGCGCTCTGGTATGCGATCATTTGGTCTTTTACGCCAGATCTCTCGATGGGCGATGGTTGGATAAAGAGCTCGGACGATGCCTCCCCGCGCAGCGGGCGCTGGGAGCGTGTTTCCACGCTCGCAGCCGAGGCGTTCTCCGCCAAACCGTGGAGTCACCGAGTGTGGCTGGTCGGGCAGGGGCTGGTCACGCGCGACACGCTGCAAGCGGCGAGCGCCATGGCGTTCGACCTGTTCATGGCGGCGATCCCGATGCTCGCCCTCGCCGGTTGGCTATTTGCGGCTCTATCCCGCAATAGCGACGCGGTGCTGCTGAGCACGTCGCTGCTGGTCGATCTGACCCCACAGGAAGTGCGCACGCTCGTCTGGAATCAGCTCGGTCGATTCTCGGTCACGGCCGTGGCGCCGGTGGCCTTGCTCGGCGCCTTGTGGCTCGCTTCGTCCGCATTCAACACCCTGATGGCCGTGCTGGAAGTGACGGTGCTCGCGCGGCGAAGGCCCTGGTGGCAGCGACGCTTACTCGCGCTCGGCTGCGTGATCTCGAGCATCCTGTTGTTCACCGTCAGCGCAACCCTGGCTGTCACCCTCGCGGGTGGACCATCGACCGTCGTTCGCTTGCTCGCTCGAGGCGACTTTCCGTTTCTGGATCACGCTAGCCATTTCTTGCTGCTGGCTTTGGTGCTGCTGATCGCGACTACGCTGCTGGCCGGCTTCTTCCGCATCGCCGTCATTCGCCCGGGCGTGCGTCGCCGGGTCTGGCCCGGGGCGATCGTCACCATCGCCGCTTCGGGCAGCGTGTCGCTGGCCTTCGCCTACTATGCCAGCCATCTCGCGCGTTTTGCGCTGTTTTACGGCACGCTGTCGGCGGTCGCCATCACCTTGGGCTGGCTTTGGTTGATGTGCCTCACGCTGTTGCTGGGCGCCGAGCTCAATCTTCAACTCGAAGACTTGTCTGCTCAGCCGCCGCTCGGCGTGGCGCCGATGCACACGCCCCAACCGTCGGGCAGCTGCGACGTGGACTGACATTTCCCATCACCGCAGGGGCTGTCGTCGCGCGTGTTGCACAGCTTCAGGCAAGTGTTGGTGGCGGCGGAGCAAATGTGACCCCAGGCACAGGGACACATTTCGCCGACTATACCGGTGCCGGGGGCCGTACAGGTGGTGGTGCCGTCAGAGCGGACGACCATGCACGCCGTGCCGGATTGACACGCGCACGCCCTGCCCTTCACACAGGGATAGGGCGCGCTCAAGTCACAATTCTCGGCGGGAATGCAGACCGGGATCTGAAGCGGAGTCCGGTCGATCGCGCTTTTGGCTGCCCCGTTGCTGATCGCGTCTCGCATCGGACGCTCGGCGCAGTACCTGCCGCGCTCGCAATCGTTTGCGTCCTGACAACAGTACTTCAGGCACGACGAACCCACGACTGGATCGATGACGCAACCCAAACCCGCCTGGCAGTCGCTGGACGTCAAACAGGGCGCGTTTTCGCCGCCAGTACCTACCAGCGCACAACGCGAAAATGGCACGGTCGGGTCCGCCTCGGTGCGCTGAACCTGGCAGCCGTAGAGAGGCGACGCCACCGGCGGAACGCTCGTTGAACCTGCTGCACCGGAAGCACCGCCAGCACCTCCCTCGGCCGCACCGCTGGAACCGCCGGCGCCCGCGGCACCCGGACCTGCCGCGCCCGCACTGTCACCACCCGAGCCGCCTTCGCCGCTGGCGCCAGTCCGACCGCCGGTGGACGCGTCTTCGGTCGTGCTCGCGTCTTCGGTCGTGGTCGCGTCGGTCGTGCTCGCGTCTTCGGTCGTGCTCGCGTCCTCACTCGGCGTGAATTGGAGGCAAGAAATGACCGAGTCGGGCACGCAGGGGGGGCTGTTGCCACGGTGGCACAGCGGGTTCTGCCCGAGGTGCCCCGCATCCTGCGTGTTCGTGCCCGGCATGATCAACGACGCGTCGTTGGGGGGCGCAACGGCGCCGTTGTTGGCACCGCCACCCGGGTTTCCCGTGCCTGAGTCGCCAGTCGCAGCGCAACCCCAGGCAAGACCGAGCAGCACGGCCGTCGAAAACGCAGCAAAGAAAGCGCGACGAAAGGTCATGGAACGATAAGCTCGGTCCGAAGCCTAGCAGAGCAGGTGCGCCCGAGCCGCCCGGGCGTCGCGACTATCTCAAAATCACGCTGCGAACCACGTAGTTATTGGCTTTATCGTACACGCGCAGGCTGAGCAGCGCCGGTACGGCCGGCACGAGCTTGGTCACGTCCGCGTCGAACTCCTCACGTTGTTCGTCGAAGATGCCGTCGGTCGGATAGAACGGCGTCCATTCGTCGGAGCCGGCCAGGGCGATTTCGATCCGCGCGATCGGGCCTACGCCGTCGAGCGCCACGCCTTGCACGCGCTTTCCCACGACCTTGAGCCCATCGACCACGGGCGGAGTATTGTCGACCAAGATCACACTGCTCTCCATCGTATCCCGAGTGACGCGATCCGGTGGGTTGGAGAGCTCATCGGTTGCCACCAAGCGCAAGCGATAGCGCCCCTCGGGCAGATCCGCAGTGTCCCAGGTGTAACTCTCTTTGGTCAGCTTCTCCTGGGGCTTGAGCAGCTCGAACCAGGTGTTGCTGCCGAGTTGCCGAAACTGCAACCGGTAGCGCAGATCGTCCTTGTCGGGGTTGTCGACCTTCCAGGTGAGCGCGATCGTCGTATCCGGTTTGCGCGTCACCGGGCCGCCCGATGAGCGGAGCGCGTCATCGCCGGCTTCGCTGTTTTCCCCCTTGGTTTCCACACTGGTGATCACGGCCCGCAAATTGTCAGTCACGAACGAGACGTCGATCTCGCTCAGCACCGTGCTCGGGTCGTTCGCAAAGCGACCGCGCACCTGCAGGTAGCGGGCCGGCGGGCTGTCGATCAGCGAAGGCTTGTTGAAATCAGCGCTCCACGCGCTCCAAGTGTCGTCGGGCTCTTTGGTGTTGCCGGTGCGAGTCGAGATCTGGATCGGCCCGGATGCCTCCCAATCGAGCTTGCCGAACCGTGCGCGGAGCCCCGCATCCAGCACTTTGCTGGTCCACACCGCGTCCGCGCCACCAATGCCCTTGACGGGGTGGGCGACCGGCGGATCGCTGGCGAGCACCAGCTGATCTTTGCCCGAAAGCAAGAGCGCGCCGACTTGCCGTTCGTCTACGTCGGCGACCAGCACCGAATTATGGCTCGCGTCGACCGTGTACACGCGGCCCTCCACGCCGGTACCGACATAGGGTCGACCGTCGTCGGCGAGCGCGAGGCTCGTGTAGTGCTCATCGCTGTCGTCGAGCAGTTGATCGGGCGCCCCGTCGGCGCTGAACTTGTACAGAGTGCCCTTGCCCTTGGTCTTCGGGGCGGTGTTGGTCGGCGCAGCGGGCGTGCCGTCAGTGCGGCTCGAACGAGAGGGCGTCTGGTTGCCGGTCTTGATCTCGTTGGCAATGGCGAACACCTCGCCTTGCTTGTTCACGGCGATCGCGCGCACCTCCGTGCGCTCGAAGTCATACAGCACGCTGGCTTTTCCGGGCGCGGTGATCTTGTACAGCTTGGCCTTGTCGCTCGCGCCGGCGTACACGGTTCCGTCTGGCGCGACGGCGACACTCATCAAATGCTGTTCGGGCGCATCGAAATAGATCTGTGCGTCTCCGGTTTCCGTGATGCGATAGAGCTTGCCCTCGGGCCCAGTCGCGGCAAAGAGCGCCTTCTTCTTCTCGTCGTACGCGACCTGCCAGACGTGCTCGGTGCCCTTCAGTGTCACCAGATCAGTCAGCTTGCCGTGATCCCATTTCATCACTTTGCCGTCGGGCAGAGTGCCCATGACGACCGCCCCACCCCAGGCCTCGGCGAACGAAGTGATCACCAGCGCCTTGGTTTCTGCCAGTACGCTGACCGCACCACCCGAGAGCTTGAGCAGCTTGCCCTCGTTGCCCGTACCGAGCAGCACCGAGCCGTCGCGTTGGGGCAACGCCGCCCAAATGGCGTTGCCGGGGGAAACCGGAATGCTCCCCAGATTGAACCCGGCACGCACGTGACCCGCGGCGTCGACGGCGACTCCTTTCAAATCACCACCCTTGAAGTCGGACGACTTCGAGAGCGTGAAGCGACGCGTGCCGACAGCCGAAGCCTGCGCCGCGGCGAGTAGGCCAGCACCCAGGAGCGAGTAACGAAGAAGTCGATTCATGGTTTCATCTGCGAGAAAGAACGGAGAACGGAAGACGGGAACGACTACAGAACGACGAGTTCAGCGCAACACTGGGCGAACGGTGACCGACACGCGGTCACGCCCGACCATGAACTCTGGCAAATCGACGACCACGCGGGTGGTCGTCGCAAACGTCTCGGGCGCAATCGAGGAGGTCGCCGGACGAATTGCGTCCAATGCGCCGGGAGGCAGATCATGGGCCACGCGGCCCTTGAAGGTGACGCCGGAGTCACCGGTGTTGAAGCTGATCACGACGGATTTGGCGGGATACACCGGATTTTCGAGGTTCTTGATCAACTCGCCCAAGGTGTCCGGCGCAGGCTGATCTCGCTCTTCGGCATAGCCAGGCTCGATTTCGAGGTTCACGGTTTGACCCGCGAGGTGGGCTGGGATGGGCACTGTCACCACCCGCGTGACGTCGGGACCGGAGAACGGCACGAAGCTCAAACGAATGCGGGCGGGCTCGCCTGCGTCGATCTCCGACTCCAAGAGGCTCGCACCGCGCAGACGTAGGATGTCGCGCGCGTATCGCAGCTCGACATCCATCCGCGCAGACTCGATCAGCGCGGGCTGCCAAGGGTTGTTCAACACGGTGCCGATGGCGCGCACCAAGTTCGAACGCACGAACTCGCCGGCCTCGGGCGTGCCGCCCATGGATACCCCGTAGTCCTGCAGGGTCAGCTCCGGGTAACCCTTGATCTTCAGCTTGCTGGTCGCGGTCCAACTGACGTCTTGGTGCTCGTTGGCCACGGCTTGCAACGCGCTGCCGAGTGCCACCGAGGCAAACGACGGAGTCATGAACTTGTCGTGCGCGATCTCGAAACTCCAGTTGGAGTTGGAAAAGCCCGGGGCTCCGTGGATGCTCATCTTGAGCGGAATCACCGGCGCCTTGGCAGTGTGCGAAACCACGATGGCCGATTGTCGATCGTTGATTAGCGCACCCACGTCACGCACGGCCATGCCGATCTTGAACGAGCGCTGGTCACTAGCCAAGAACCAGAGCACTCGGCCAATCGCCGTCGGCAGCGCGGTCACGCCCAGCTCGCTCATTGGATGCCCGAAGGCGACCAGCTTGTCGCCCTCGACGCGCGTCACGGTTCCGAGCCCCATGGCGCTGATATCTCCGCGCACCAGTTGAACCCCCACTGCGCCACCGTCGACGTAGCGTGTGGGCGCCGAAGCCTCGGCACTCGCACCGCCGCCGGCCTGCAGCGGCTCGAGACCGAGGGGTGCCATCAGCTGCTGAGCAAACGCGATCGAACGGCTGCCCATGCCGCCCATGAGGATCGGCGTCGAAACCGGAGTCAGCGCGCTCCCCACCGACTTGTCGAGGCCAACGGCGTTCGCCAACTGAGCCGCGTGTTCACGCACGTCATAGTGACCGAGTTCACCTCGGTAGCGCCGCCCGCCTTCGTTGCTCGCGCGACGTTCGCGGAGGGCGGCGGGCTTACCAGCCACGGGGACCAACCTGAGCGGCCAGCCGTCAATCTGATCCGGCAAGGGGCGCGCCATGTCATCGAGCATATTTCGAATCGGCGTCACGCCTGCTACGGGCTCGGAGCCAAATGACCAGCCATAGGCGTACGCGCCGATCATCTTGTCGTTCAAGTAGATCGGGCTACCGCTCATGCCCGCAACCACCTTCGTGATCTCGAGCCGCGGGTGCTTGGTCTTGACGAGGATCAAGTCCTGCTTCGGCCGGAAGTTCTTGAGCACGTCGATCACTTCGACGTCGAAGCGCTCGGGCTTCGTGCCTTGGAACACGGTCAGGCCGTAGCCTTTCATGCCCGGGTGAATGTCACTCACCGGCATGATGTCGGGCCGATTGGACGATCCGTCGGCGTGGGCCGGCCGCAGACCGAGTGGCAACGGAAGCAGCAAGCCGACGAGCGCGGCAGCAAACAGCAGGGAGGAGGAACGCACGGTTTTTCGGCAGTGTAGCAGGCTAGAAGGGTCGCGGCGCAAACGCCAAATCGCGGGCTTTTTGAGCAACGTCGCCGGTTTTGTCGCGCGGTTCGGCGATCGGCTATGGTTCTCCCACCCGTGGACCTGGCCCTGATGTTCGGACTTGCGGCCTCGCTCGGCCTACTGTTGGCGAGTCATGTCGCGCTGAGCGTGGGGCTGGGCGTGCTGGGGCCGTGGCACCGCGGCCTGGTCGCATTCGTGGTGCCCCCGTTGGCTCCGTTCTGGGGTTATCAGGGCAGGCTCCACGCGCGTTCGTTGCTCTGGATCCTGTCTCTGGTGACCCACATTGCCTGCCTCACTGCGGCCGCGATCGGCGGCACGTGAGCCGAAGGCCGCGCAGTTGCAAATTGAGTTAGTCTGGGCGCGTGGCGCGGGCCGACATCACTCATGCAAACTGCGGGCACTGCGGGGCACCGCTCGCAATCAGCGGCGGTCCCATCTTGGTCTGCCAATACTGCGGGCGGGAACACCGCGTCAGCGCGCCGCAACCCGCGCCGCGACCGATGCCGCACCCGTACCCGCAACAACCGACGGGCCACGCACGCTTTCCTTGGCTAGCACTGCTCGGCTGGGGCTCCGTGATGGTCGCGCTGGTGTTCTGGCTTCTCCTGCGCTGGCTCAGTTCGTCATCGCAATCCTTCGAACGCACTGGGATCGGCGAACAGCCCCGTGCCGCGCCGAACATGCCACGCGGCGGCGCACCTGACGCTTGGCTCGGTCGCGCTCCAGTTCTCTTGAAAGGCGATGGTGAGATCCAAAACCCAGTGGGCGTCGCTGGCTGGCCCAACATCGGCTACCAATTGACCGCGTTCGACGGCGGAACGGGCAAGGTGCTGTGGCACGCGGCAGCCGCCAGCGGCTCGCACGCCTACGCCGACGGCCAAGACGCGGTGTTACTCGCGGACCCAGGCAATCGGCTCGCGCGCTACGACGCGCGTCGTGGCAGCCAAAAGTGGCTCATCACGCTGGCCGAGGCGATCTATGACGTTACCTTCGGCCCGACCTGCGCCAGCGTGTACCTGAGCAGCGGCAAAGTCCTGGGGATCGCGCTCGAAACCGGCCAAGCAGGCCCGTGCACGCCGAGCGCGCCCCCGCTCGCGCCGAGCGTCCGTGACGAGCTGAAGGACTACCGCGGCGTGAACGGCGATCTCACGGTCGTGGGCTCGCTGCGCGCCGATCCGAAGCCGATCAATCCGGACCCCACGCGGCTCGCCGTGCAAGTGAGCCGCTCCGGGCGAATGCTCTGGCAAGCCGCGCCAACCTGGCTCGAGCCCGTGTGGACGTCTGACGGCTTCGCGCGCTCGATGACGCTCACCCCGTCGGGTATTTTTCTATTCGGGCGTCACGGAGGCGATGGGCTCGCGCGCTGGCTATTGCTCGATCTGACGACTGGGCAAAGCAGCTACGAAAAGGCGGGTACATCCAAGATCGAGACCACGCCCTACCTCGCAAGCAGCGGACCGATGGTGTTCGTCAGCCATGATCTTCGACTCGAAGCCTATCGCGCAGCGAGCGGCGAACTGGTCTGGTTTGCGGGCAACGGCGCTTGAGCGTCTCCGCCGAAAAGCGGCTGGTGCGCGCGACACTCACTTGCGCTCGGGCCTCGCATCGCTGGCCACGACGGCCAAGGGAAAGCCCTCGATCACCCAGCGGTCGCGCAGCTTTTGCGCCAGCTCCTTGTGGTCTCGCCAGGGGACCGCGACCGCCACGACCAAGCAACCATCGGCGTAGGCCGGGTATGCGGCCCAGGCACCCGAAAATTCAGACGTGGTGAAGGCCCAATTCAGTCGCCCGTCGACCGCACGCGATTCGAGGATCTTGCCTTGCCACTTGCCCAGGCGGGTCTCGAACGGACTGAATTTGACGTCGAACGGGTGCGTCTGCGGCAGCCCCCAAGCTTCGAAATTTCTCATGCACGCGTCGCTTTTCATCGGCGTGCCCGTGGGCAGCGGCCGCGTGAACGCGATCACCATCGCGTGATGGTCGTCCCCGTAGCGGAAGCCGACGAAGTGCTCGACGCCGAAGTAGCGCACGCGCTTCCAGTTGTCGGAATCCGGCAGGGGAACATTCACTTGCCCGTCGCGATCGTTACGGGTTCCCCAAGGCGCGCTGGAGAGCCGCTCGAGCGCTGCTGCATGCGGATCAGCAGCGTCGCCGCCCGGCTCTTTGACGGTCACCGTGGCCGGCGTTGGAGGCGACGTGAGCGCTGGTTTCGGCGGCTGCGCTCGGCCTGCACAAGCCACGCCGAGCAAAATCGGAACGAGGCACGGCCAGCGCCCAGCAGGGCGATTCGCCCGAGCCTGAAATTCAAAGTCGCGCACGCCAGTTATACGTCGCACTTCGTGAAATATGACTCATCCGGTTCGACAGGCGAGCGCGGAGCCGACAACACCTACACCTACATCCACACGAAAGTGTTGGCTGGCGCAATTCCAAGCCTAGGACTTGTGCCACTTGGCCGCGCGAAACCTTGCCGTGACTGAGCAAGCCCGTATACTGGCCGGAGCGTCGGAAGCGCGAGGGCTCGGTGCTGCCGAGCAAGCTGACCTTCGCGGGCGGCGCCTCAGAGGATCGAATAACCAGTGACCTCGGTGGATTTCGAGCACCGATTCAAAGCGCTGGCGGACTGCTCGGCCGACGCAATCTTCATCACCGACTTCGACTCAGCGAAGTTCGTGGAGGTGAATGCGCGCGCGTGCGCTCTGTTCGGCTACGAACGCGAGCAGCTGTGCGGGATGACTGGCCGCCAGCTGCAACCGCTGGAAGACGCTGCAATCGTCGACACCATTGGCCGAGAGTTGGCGGAGAAAGGCAGCGTTCATCGTCCGGCTGTTCGGCTACAAAAGCGCAATGGAGAGCGCTTCTTCGGTGATCTGAGGAGTAGCACCTATCTCGCTGGCGGTCGCAAGCTCTACGTCACGCTCGTGCGCGACATCTCCGCGCATTTGTCGCGAGAAGCTGACTTGGAGGAAGCGTATCGCGCGCTCAAAGAGAGCGAGGCACACCTCGTTCGGTCGTCGCGGCTCGCGGCAATCGGCGAGATCGCAGCGGGCATCGCCCATGAAGTGAACAACCCTGCAGCGAGCACCCTCACCAACCTCGAGCTATTGCACAGCGACCTGAGGAAGCTCGCGGAAGAAGTCCGAAAACCGGACCGCTCGGCTGCCTCGTTGGTCGCCGCGATGGAACAGTTTTGCACTGAAGCCCGCGAGAGCGTGCGCGATTCGCTGGAAGGGATCCAGCGAATCGCTTTCATCGTGAAAGGGTTGCGTGGCTTTGCGCGTATCGACGGGGACGACGTCGACAGTCTCGACATCAACGAAGTCGTGCACACGGCCGGCAATCTGGTCCGGCATCAGATCCGGCATGTGGCTCGCCTGGAATTCGACCTCCAGGCCGGCGAACGCTTGCCTGCCAGCCGCGGACGTCTGATTCAGGTGGTATTGAACCTGCTCTTGAACTCCGCACAGGCCATCGAGGAGGGCGGCGGCGGTGTCATCTTGGTCAGCACCTCCAGCACGAGCGACGGCATTCTGCTCCGCGTGGAAGACGACGGGCCGGGCGTGCCCCCAGAAATGGCACAACGAGTCTTCGATCCGTTTTTCACGACAAAGGGCGCGGATCGCGGAACCGGCCTCGGCCTGTCGGTGTGCGCCGACATCATTCATCGCCATCGGGGCACATTCCGGCTGTGCAAGGGCAAGCTCGCGGGCGCTTGCTTCGAGGCGACCATCCCGCTCCAAACCGGGCTCCTGCCCCGCATCACCCCTACGAGTTCACTTCCCCCGTCGGGTCCGCCCCTGCGAATTTTGGTCATCGACGATGAGGTCATGCTGATTCGGGCCTATCGCCGGCTTTTGGGGCGCCAGCACGACGTAGTTGCGGCCTACGGAGGTGAAGAGGCACTTGCGGTACTCGCGTGTGACCAGGCGTTCGATCTGATTCTGTGTGACCTGATGATGCCCGGAACGGACGGCGCCGGGGTGTACGAGGGTCTGCAGCAGACCTACCCCGAATTGCTCGGACGCGTGGTATTCTCCAGCGGAGGCCCGACGAGCGCGCGCGCTCAGGAATTTCTTCGTCGACCCGGAGTCGTGTGTCTAGACAAACCGATCTCCAGCGAGGCGCTGCTCGATTTCGTGGCTCGCCGCCAATCGGGAACGATGAGGGTCGTTCAGCTCGAACCGTCGGGCGACGCGCCTCGCGATACCCGAAGGGGTGCTCGACGAGCCTGAAGGAATGTTCGAACCAGCGGGGCAGAGGTTGACCCGCGATTTTACACTTTCAATCGTTGCGCCGCTCTCGCAATGCCTTTCACCCGCGGGCCAGGTAATGCGCGCGGCCGAACGCTTCAATTCAGCGGTCGGCCATGAAAACCGCGGTTTCCTGTCGTGGCAGCGCGGTTTCGTGCCCACCCTGTGTCCGCGCACACAGCTCGGCCGCGACTTTTCTGCCTGGGACCAGCTGGCGGGCGAGCTACCCGTGCTTTACCGCGACCTCACGCTACGCAAACGCGTGGAGGAGCTCCCGGTGCTCGACGCATCGGAACAGAACCTGGAAAATGGCGATCTGCTGCGCGCTGCCGCCCTGCTCGCGATCGTGGCGCACGGCTATTGGTACGTCGAGCCGAAATCAGTCGACACGCTACCCGCAGCGATTCAAGCGCCTTGGCAGCAGGTCCGCAACCGACTCGAGCGAACTCAAGAGGTACTGACCTACACGGATCTGATCGTCTACAACTGGCGACACCGAGACCCGACTTCACCGAAAGAACTGCGCGTCGAAAATCTGTCGTTGCTGGTGCCGACGATCGGCAATCGGGAGGAACGCGTCTTCTATCTGACGCAACTCGAGATCCTATCCCGCGCGAGCGGCATGGTGCGTGCTTTCGTCCTCGCTCACGAGGCAGTGCTGCGGCAAGACGAAGCAGGCGTGGAGCGCGCGCTCGTCGAGATCATCGACGGCCTCGATCGCGTCGTGTCCGATTCGCTGCTCAAAATCAACCCCAACCCCCACAGCCAGACGTATGTGGATCCGGTCGTCTGGGCGAAAACGGTCGCGCCGCTCGCGGTCCCGATCCACGCTGGAGATCAGGGTCCGAGCGGCACCTCGTCACCGATCTTCAGCGCCCTCGACATCTTCTTCGGGCGCAGCCAAAACGCCTCGTTTCTCGGCCGAGAAATCCAACAGCTGCGCCTACACTACCCCGCTTTCTGGCGGCAATTTCTGGACGCACTTTCCGCCGTCTCGGTCGTCGAGTTCGTCCGAACGACGCAAAAGCCCAGCCTGCGCGGCGCGCTGCGCGAGGCGATGGAAATGTACGCCGGCGAACACGGCTTCCTCGGCCGCCACCGCATGAAGGTGTACGGTTATCTCGAGCTAGCCTTCAAAGTCGGCCGTTCGGTGACGATCGGCGGTTTCGCGGGCGCGTTCAAAGACCGCACGTGGGACGAGGTCGACAGCGAGCTCGAAGCCGCTCGCTTCGAACGGCGAGCGAACGAGCAAGCGGCATATCAGCGCGCCAGCGTCGAAAGCGTTGCTCCTCCGCCCGAACAAGCCGCATCGGGCGCTCGCCGAGTGGTCCTCGACGTTTCGAGCAGCGGAGCTCGCTTCCGCGTCGGTAGCCGCTGCGCGGTCTTGCCAGAGAACCGCGACGCGATCGTCGAACGCACGCTGACAGTGCTGTTGGCCACTGGCGATGAACTGATCCCGCTCACCCCGGAGTGGCAAGCGGCGATGCGCCTCCGCTTCGACGAGAATCCGCCGCAAGCGCTGACCATACGCGAATTGCTGCGCTTCGGCGCCATCCGCCCCGTGGCGCCGCGCCTGGCCGAAGCGCTGCACGCGCGCACACAGGATCGCCGGCTGCTCGCGCAGATTCGCGCTGGCACGACGCAACGCTGGGAGCTCGCTGATTTGCTCCAGCTGCTGTCGTGGAATGGTCTTTCCATGCTGCAGTTGTGGCAAGGCGAAGATGGCATCAACGACGAGCGGCTCGCGCGTTTGATCCCACCCGAGCGCGCTCGCTTGTACTCGATCTCGTCCGTCGAACAGGAAGCACCCCACGCGCCTCCCCGAACGATCGAGCTCACGGTTGGACAGCTCCGCTACTCCGCCGACCCCGCGAGGCTGACGCTGCCGCCGCCGGGCACTCGACCGGTCGATGTGAGCGTTGGTGCGCCATTCCAGGCCAAGAGTGCAAGCAGTGCGCGCGCGGGCACCGCTTCTTCGTTTCTGAGTCACGCTCGCGAGGACGGACGCCCGGTGCCATTTCGAATCGAACGGCCGGCGCGTTTTCAGCCGCCGCTCGACGCGACTCGCCCAATCATTCTCTTTGCGGCTGGCACCGGAGTCGCTCCCTATCGCGCGTTCATCCAAGAACGCGCGAAGGCGAGCGACCCGGGCCTGTGCTGGCTCTTCTTGTCTTTGCGCGCGCCCGAGGAGTTCCTGCTCGGTTCGGAGTTCAAAGCGGCCGCCGAGGCGGGCTTTCTGCGACTGAGCATGGCCTTCACCCGTGAAGGCGCCGACTTGGTGCTGGATGAAGCGCGTGGCTTCGTCCCCGTCCCCGGGAAAGTACGCAGAATTCAGGATTTGCTCGAGCCGTCCGAAGTCGCGCACGAACTGTTTCGGCTGGTCCAAGACCAAACAGAAGGCGGTGAGGGAGCCAGCATCTACGTGTGCGGCCGGAGCGGCTTTGCGACCACCGTTTTCGAGTGCCTAGACCAGTCATTTCAGCGCTGCATCGAACAAGGCACCAGCGCGAGAGACCCCAGCAGCAAACACTTGTTGCGACGGCTCTCGGGTGAAAATCGTCTGGTCTTCGAGCTGCACACGGATGCCAAACCAATCGCCGACGAGTCCCGCTGGATTTCCACGTCGGAGGTCGCACAGCGCAACAACGACAAGGCAGGCTATTGGTTGATCATCGAACAGGTCGTGTACGACCTGACCGAGTTCGCCGAGTTGCACCCAGGCGGTCGCAGCATCGTCTACGCGTATGCGGGCATGGACGCCGGACACGGCTACGCCCGCGCCCACGCGCAACAACCCGATGTCGACGCGATGCGCGAAATGTACCGAATCGGCCGCATTCGCCCGCTATCCTTCGAAAACTTCGCTGCAACCGTCGCCGGGCCGCACGGACCTGCGACGGTGAGCTGCCGCGCTTCGTATCAGGCCTGGGTGCGCGCCCTTCACCTGGTCGTCGAAATGCAGAACGTACACCTGGCGGATCTGGGTTTACAGCAGTCGGAGACCAGCCCCGTAGAGTCCGCGACGGCGCGAGGCCCGTACAAACTATCGCGCGCTGCCGAGACCCATTTGCGCTTCCTGCGAAATTCCCTGTCTTTGTTGCAAAGGGAGACGCTGCCCGGGCTGTGGTCCATCACACGAGGGATTTTCGCACCCGAGGCGAGCGACACCTGGATGCACGATCGACTTCTGACCGTCAGCCGCGATCAGCGAAGCACATACGTGAAGGCAGTGTCGGCAGAGTTGGTCGACGATTCACAGCGCTGGCTGGACGATGACGGAGCACTCATCGCCGCTTTGGAGGCCGCTCGCGTCGAAGACACGCGGTTGCTCGAAGAGCTGAAGCACGCTTTCACCCACGGTGTGCAGGTCTTCGAAGAATTCGAAGTACGAACGCGCCAGCGTGGCTCCGAGGCTTTGGTTGCCAGTTGCCGAAGGGCGATGACCTCGGTTCAGGAGTACCATGAGCGCCTGGACGCCAAGTGGCGCGGCATTTTTTCGGCGCCTCCGCTGCGTCACGGTCGCACCTCCACCATGTGGCCCGCGGCGAGCATTCGACGCCTCCACGACAGCGAATATTGGCTGCTGGAAGAGTTTCCAGAGCAGCAAATCGCGGTGCTCCACCGCACGCCGTTGCCCGCCTCGTCACTGAGCGAGTTGGCAGCCGATAACGACGCGCTGCTCGCCGCTCTGCGCGATGAACATCGCCAGTTCGGGCTCGTGGTCGACACACGCGAGGCGCCCTTGCGTAATGACAAGGCGTTCGAGCAGACCATGGCCAAGTTGCGGCTCGAACTGACCTCGCACTTTCAACGTTCCGCGGTGCTGCTCGACAGCGCGCTGGGCGAGCTCCAGGTCAGCCGCTTGGAGCGTGACGAAGGGCGAAACACCTTCATCACGCGGAGCGTCAGCGCGGCGTTCCGCTTCGCCGCCGGTCGTCGCTGAGGCTCAGCGAGCGCGCACATTGCGCGTAATTACACAGGCGGGCTGGAAGGGAGGCTCGGACAAAGCTCGAGCTCGAGACGATTGGAAAACGATCTTGCCTCAACCAGAGCCGCTTCGATTCGTTGATTTCCCGACGAATCCAGCTGGAGCCTCCCCGAGCTTGATGTCAGAGTCGTGGGTAGTCAGCACTTAACCCTGGAGACTGCGCTTGTCCTCTCGCTCCCTCACTATCCTCGCTTTGCCCTTGACGCTCGTCCTTCCGCTCGTCCTCGCGGGTTGCTCGGGATCCGGCGAGACCACTGGGTCCCCAATCCGACGCGGCTCGGGTGGCGGCGGCAATATCAACACCGGAACCGGCGGCAACGGCCTCGGGATCGATCCGAACAGCGGCAACGCCGGCTCGGGCGGCGCGAGCACGTGCGGCCAAGTGCTGCAGGTCATTTACCGCGACTTCAAGGGCTACGGCGAGCCTGGCGGCCACTCTGATTTCGAAGCCTCCGCGCGCAATGTCCCGCAAACGGACGGCAAGATCTACAAGGGTTGGAACGACGTCGGCTGTGAGTTGGTCCAGACGAAGCTGGGGACCGATAGCAAACCCATTGCGTACACCGGAAAGCCCGACGAAAACGACGGGCTCGGTGTCCCGATCGGTGCCGGACGCCAACGGCGTGGTGTGACTGGCCCAGGCTGCTGGTCAGATTCGAACCCCAATGCCACCGGGGTTTGCAACATCGGTAAATGCGAGAAGTGGGTGTTCAAGCCGCCAACCTGGTCCATCAAGGACAGCAGTAGCTTCGCCCAGTGGTACAACACCACCGCGAACGTGAACATGGAGATTCCGGGCGAGTTGATGCTCACCGAGACGGCGCCTGGCTCGGGCATCTCCGTCTTCGACTCGAACATGTTCTTCCCGATCGACAACAAGGGTTTCGGCAACACCCCGGGTCAGTCGCACAACTACTCGTTCACGACCGAAATTCACGTGAAGTTCACGTATCAGGCCAAGCAGCGCTTCACCTTCCGCGGTGACGACGATTTGTGGATCTTCGTGAATAACCAGCTCGCGCTGGATGTCGGCGGGCAACACCAAGCGCTCGAGGGAACGATCGACTTCGATTTGCAGGCGAGTGCGCTCGGTATCACCGTCGGCAACACTTACCCGATGGACATCTTTCACGCCGAACGTCAGACCACCGACTCGAACTTCCGCATCGAGACGAACATCTCGTGCTTCGAGCCCGTGGTCGTCGTGAAGTGAATTGAGCGCGCATCGGCACGGCTGAGTCCGATCGGCTCAGCCGCTGCCCAACTAGCTTTTCGCGCAACTCGGCGCGGTCGGGTCCGACGAGGGGGGTGTGGTACATTCCCATGGTCATGACCGACGGGTTCCTCGCCGCTCCACGCCCGAAGCGCAGCTACGTGCGGCCGCCAGTGCCGATCCATTTCCCGGACTCCGAGGAGATGCCTGAGACCGGCGTGCACCTCGAGGTACGCACCGCGCTCTACTTGCTAGTGCGCGACTTCGTGGGCGAACGAGGTGCCGTCGGCTCCGACCAGTTCATGTATTGGGATCCTTCGGACCCCCGCCCCTGCCTGGCGCCGGACCTGATCGTGCGCATGGGCGCGCGACCCGGCCCCTTTCCAACGTGGAAGGTGTGGGAGCGCGGCGCGCCCCATTTGGCGGTCGAAGTGGTGAGCCCGGCCGACTCCAGTGAGTCCCGCTGGTCAGAAAAGCTCTCGCGCTATGCCAAATCGGGCGTCAACGAGATCGCGCGCTTCGATCCGGCCGACTCGGAGCGCCCGCTGCGCCTGTGGGATCGCCTCGACGGCGATCTGGTCGAGCGCGAGTTGGAAGGCGAACACGCCTTGTTGTGTGACACGCTGGCAGTGTATTGGTGCGTGCGCGCCGACCCCACGCTCGGCCGCGTGCTGCGGCTGTCGCTCGACGCATTCGGCCAAACGCTGGTGCCCACCGCGCTCGAGCGGGAGCGAGCAGCAGCAGCAGCACGCATCGCGGAACTAGAGGCCGAGCTCCGTCGACGGTAGGACAGCCACTGATGGCCTTTCCTCGCTTCGGGCATATCCCTAAACCATCGATCTTCATGGGTCACCGCGGCCCGAAAGCGGTGTTCGTTGGTCTTGTCTTCGCCGTTGGCGCGTGCTCCGTCGTCAATGATCCCGCTCAACGCGAGACTGACCTTCGCCGCTTGAGCGCGCTGCTCGCGCAAAAGCGCGCGCTCGCACGGGCCGCCGACCCGCACTTTCGGGACTTCGACTACGGCGCGTGCCCTGAAGCGTTGCTGGGTACTTCGATGGAGCAAATCGAGGCTCGCCTGGGCACCACGCGATGCAGCAAAACACAACCGACGTGCTTCTACTCGTTCTTCTATGAACCGGCACCGGCGACTGATGGCGGTGGTCCGGAGTTGGCGCTCACGTTCGACGAGACGGGTCGCGTAAGCGACGTCGCCTGCTATGTCGCGCGTTGAGCCCGCTTTCAGACCTCGAAGGACGAAACTTTGATGGCGTCGAAGTCGTGAATGCCCAGCCCGAATTGACCCGCGGCGCGGATGTACGCGGGTTCACGCCCGGCCTCTTTGAGTGACGGCAAGTTGCGGGCTTTGCGCTCTTCGTCGATCACCTTCCAGCCGTAGCTATCCATCGCGACCGGATCGGTGGCCACGTAAACCGCGCCGTGTGGAATGCGCGTCTTTGGATCCTTGTCGAGCGGACCCTTGTCGTAGGTGATCTTGAACGCGTCGGTGATGTGCAGGCGCACGCGGCTGGTCACGATCGGGTGATTGTAGAGCATCGCGATTTGCGGGCTCGCGTTGTGTTCGTGGTGCTCGTGCGGATTGTTCACGTTGCCGTGCGTGATGTTCTTCAGCGTTCCGGTGTAGCCACAAATGCCGTGGTCTTTCATCATCGTGAGGTTGATGACGGCGGTGGCTTCCGTGAAAAATCGGCAATAGCGCGTCTTGATGCCCTGGTAGACTTTGATGTCTGGCATCGGGTGGTCGTTGTTGTTGTGCGTGCCCGAGCGCACGCCGGCAGGCAGCTTCCAATCACGCACGTTGACGCGCGTGCCAGCGAGAAAGGTGGGGTACTGCTCGTAGACCGTGATCTTGTCGGCTGGCACGCCGAGCTTCATCAAGCCCTCCACCAGGGGCAATATCAGCTCGAAGTTCGTGGCCATGGTGTAGCCTTTTTGGCCGGCGATGCCGTTTGGCTTGATCGCCACTACGTCATCCTTGTGGATGAACTTGCCCAACGCCTCGCTCAGGGTCTTCGTGCCGGTGAATTCGGTGAGCGCTTTCTCTAGCAGCGAGCTCGCGACCTCCGGCTTGGGCCAGAGCTGATTCGGCTGCATGTAAGACGCGAACTCGCCCTTGGCGGACACCTTCACGATTTTGCCGGGCACGTTCAGCGGCTTGAAACCGGCTGGGGGCTTGGCCGTCAGCGCCTCGATCTGCGCGGCCTCTGCGCTGGTGGACTCAGCCAAGGCACTGGCGGCGAGTCCAGCGGAGGCGACGCGCAAGACTTCACGGCGAGAAACGTTCGTGGACCGGGTAGAGCGCTTTTGCAATTTCATTGCCTCCGTCGAAAATCGTCAACCCGCAAATATCACGCGGCTAGGAGCACCGCAAACCCCAGGGGGCCGGAATTTGGTCTTTCGCCAAGCGTGCGCCAGCGTGCGCCAGCCGATGCCAGGCAGCTTCGGGCTCAATTTCGCGCGCTCTTTGGCCCGAGCGCGTTCGGCACGGCGTTCGCAATCTCCTCCCTCAGTCACGCGGTAAGTCCCGCGTGCAACACAGGAGAGATAGCAAATGGAACAGACCAAAATGAAAATCGCGTACGTCATCACCCAGCGCAAGGACCGCAACTTTTGGAACCGCGTGGGCGTCGCGTTCGTGAACAATGACGGCTCGATCAACGTCAAGCTCGAAGCAGTGCCGGTCAGCGGGGAAATTCAAATCCGCGACTACCAGCCGCGCGACGAGTTCGGCGCACCCAGCACCCGCAACCACTCGCGTGACGCAGTCGAGGAAGAGCCCTACGCGGAGCTCGCTTAAGTGTCACCCGCGGCTTCGACCGCGCGAGAAGCGGCAGCGCTCGCCGAAGCTTCCCCGTTCCGGGATGGCGAAGCGCTTCGCTTCTCGCCGGCAGAGGCCGAGCCGCGGGGGGACGATGGTGGGGGTCTGGAGACCCCCGCCGCTCGGCCTTCCTGGTTCGGGCGCACGCGGGCGACATTTCGAACTAGCGTTTGGGCGCCGGTGGCGCTCAAACTCGTGGGGCTCGCGTTGGCGATGCTCGCGCTCTCCGGCGTGGGAGTGGCATCGATGCTGAGCGGCGCAGACGGGGTGCGGGTGCCGCTCGCCGGCATGCTCGGTGCGGACATTCGAGCACCCTGGCTGGCCGACCACGCCGCAAGGGCGCCGCACCCGAACAGCAGTTCGAGTGCGCTCACTGCGCAAAGCTCGGCAGTCGTGGCGGCTTCGAGCAACGCGAGTGCCGCCGGAGCGAACGCCGCGGCAGCCACAGACGCTCCAGCAAGCTCACGCGCCGAAACGCGCGAGCCCGCGCGCGCGACCGCGAGCGCGGGTCTGACCGAAGACGGCAAGGTCATCCTGAACCTGGCGAGTGTAGAAGACCTGCGACACTTACCAGGCGTCGGTCAGAAGCGAGCGGACGCCATCTTGGCGCTGCGCTCGCGCCTCGGGCGCTTCAAGCAAGTCAACGACCTGTTACGAGTGAAGGGCATCGGAGTGCGTGGCTTGAAGAAAATCATGCCCCACGTCGTGCTCGACGCACCGAAGCCCGCGGCTGGATGATCGAGACTGGCGTACGACGAACCGGCGGGCGGCCAACGGGCAGCCCGCCGGTATTTTTGTGCTGAGCGGCCCAGCGTGTAAAAGAGGCGCTTCAGCGTGACTCGAACCAGAATTTCGAATGCTTGGCTGCTCGGCGCTTGCCTGCTCGGCTGCGCGGGGCGACCGCTCGACCCCGCTGAAGAAGTGCGGCCCGCGTTGCCAGTGGCGCCGCCTGCGAGCAGCGTGCTGCCTCGAGCCGTGGCCTCGCCCGATGCAAGCGCGTCGGGCGCACCGGGCGCGCCGGCCGCGTCGAGTTCGCTCCCCGAACGCGCCGCGCCCAGGCCCGAGACGGACCCCGCAGCTCCCCCGGAACAGTCGGGGACCGCGCAGACCTGCCCCGCGGGCATGCGACACGTGCGTTTCGCTCACTGTCCCAAGCTCGAGCGTCGCTGCCTCGACAAAGAATACGACAAGCCAAACCACATCACGATCTGCAATCGCTTCGCGACCACCAAGCCTGAGTGCAAAGAGCCTCGCGTACCGCTCGACTTTTGCATCGACGAGTACGAGTACCCGAATCGCGCGGGCGAAAAGCCGCCGGTGATGTACAACTTTTTCGAAGCGCAAAATGCGTGCACGGCCGTGCACAAGCGACTCTGCTACGAGCGTGAATGGGTCACTGCCTGTGAAGGCCCTGAAGAGAAGCCCTTCCCCTACGGCTACGCGCGCTCCAGCAAACAGTGCAACTTCGACAATCGCTGGGTCGACCCGCACCTGTCTCGCGTCTACTCGGAAGATCCGGAAATTCAACGAGCGGAGCTTTCGCGCCTCGACCGCAGCGTGCCGAGCGGGCAAATGCCGGGCTGCGTGAGCGACTACGGCGTGCGTGACTTGACGGGCAATGTCGACGAGTGGACCATGGCGGATCACGAACGCCCTCGTGAACACGCCAAGTTCTCCGCGCTCAAAGGCGGCGCTTGGGGCCACGTCCGAAACGCCTGCCGTCCCGTGACGACCAGCCACGCGCCAGAGTTTCGCTACTATTTCATCGGTTTTCGCTGCTGCGCGGATTCAGGCTCCGGCACGAGCCATGAAGCGAGTGCAGACGCCCCGCGCGAGTAACTCTATGCCATAGGGGTTGGCCCTGCTAGCGTTCTGCACTTCGATGATGCAAGCGCACGGCTTGGACGCGAACGGCTCCGTCAGCAGCAGCGGTGCGCTGCAGGCGCAGCAAATGGCGGGCGAGCGGCTCGTGAACCAATGTCGGATCGGGCTGACGGCTTTCGGCGCGCTGACGGTGCTCACGGCCGAAAGCGCGCAGACGCGCGCTGCCAACGGTGTGTTCGTGACCGTGGTGTGCGTGCTGGCGGTTTACTCCGGTGTGGTCTGGCAGTGGCTGAAGCGCGATCTGTCCACGCAAGCCACGCTCAAATACGTGTCGGTGTGGATCGACATCAGTTGTTTGTATGCGCTCCACGCGGCGAGCTTGGTCAATCATTCCGGAGCGTACGAGGTCTTTCGCGCACCGAGCACGTGGCTGATGATCGGCGTGTTCAACGGCCTGGGCGCGGTTCGCTACAGCGCCCGGGCCAGCCTATTTTCCGTACTGCTGACGCTGTTTTACGGCAGCGTGCTGCTGTTCGTCGTGCGTCGCTGGTTTCACGTGGCGTGGCTCACGGAGTCCACCTACGTAGGCCCGGGGCTCAATATCTTCGACTGTGCGGTCGCGATCGTGTTCGCGGCGGTGCCCGCAGCGTGCTCGGCGGTCGTCGCGTGGCATTCGGAAGAGTTGCTCGAACGCAGCACCCGAGACGCGGCCGGGCGCGCCTCCGCCGAAGACCGACAGCGACAGATCTTGGACGCAATGGCGGACATGATTTTGGTCAAAGACGTCGATTCCAAGATCGTCTGGGCGAACCGCGCGCTACGCGAGGCCTGGGGCAGCGAAAATGACGACTTGGTTGGCCTCGAATACAATCCGCAGTCGAAACTCGATGAACGCAATCGCTCGCTCGAGCAAGACGCATTGGTGCTCGACACGCGCGACACCATTCTGCTGCCGGACGAGCGCTTGGAGCGCAAAGACGGTCGTATCTTGCAGGTCGACACCGTGAAGTCTCCGATCTTCGACGGCGACGGCCAAGTGATCATGACCGTCGGTGTGTCGCGCGACGTGAGCGATCGCAAGAAGCTCGAAGCGCAGCTGCGCTTGACGGAGACCATGTCCACCGTGGGCACGCTAGCCGCCGGTATGGCGCACGAAATCAACAATCCGCTCACGTACGTGATTGCCAATTTGGAATTCATGGCTCAGCGCCTACCGCAACATGGACCTTGGCTCGGAGAACGTGAGGCTCGCGAGTGGGTTTCCGCGTTGACGGAAGCCCGCGAGGGCGCCTCTCGCGTGCAGCGCATCGTGAAGGACCTGAAGGACGCCTCGCGCGGCGATCACGACCACTTCGGTGACGTGGACGTCGAACAGGTCCTGGAGTCGACGCTGAAACTGGCCGCGAACGAGCTGCAGCATCATGCGCGCGTGGTGCGCGACTACGCGCGCGTGCCCGCCGTGTCCGGCAATGCCTCGCGCTTGGGTCAGGTGTTCCTGAACCTGTTGGTCAACGCGGCACACGCCATCCGCGAAGGCGCCGCACACGAGAACGAGATCAGGCTGGTACTGCGGGCCGATGCCAAGCAACGAGTGGTGGTCGAGATCCACGACTCCGGGCACGGCATTCCCGAGGAGCACCGAGCACGCCTGTTCGAGCCCTTCTTCACCACCAAGGACGTGGGCGAAGGCACGGGGCTAGGCTTGTTCATTTGCCATCGCATCGTCAGCGATCTGGGCGGCACCATCGAAGTCGAATCGAGCCTCGGTTCCGGCAGCGTGTTCCGCGTGGTGTTGCCGTCCTCGAGCCAACCGAGGGATCGCATCGAGGTCGTGATCGAGGGCCCGACCGTGGTCACCCGTCGCGGGCGGATTTTGGTCGTCGACGACGACACGCTGGTGGCAAAAGCGATGTCGCGCCTACTCGCCGAGCACCACGAAGTGCTCGCGCTGACCAGCGCCGGTGAAGCTTTGGCGAGGCTCGAGCGTGGCGAGCGCTTCGATCTGATCTTTTGTGATTTGATGATGCCGGTCACTACCGGCGTCGAGTTCCATCAGCGGTTGCTCGAGCTCGATCGAAAGCAGGCCGAACGCACCATCTTCATCACCGGCGGTGCGTTCACCGAAGCGTCGCGCAAGTTTCTCGAGACGACCGCCAACGACCGCCTCGAAAAACCCTTCGATCAGCAAAAGCTCCGCCAAATCATCGCGCGCTATTTGAACTGATCGCCGGCAAGTCGGCTGCGCTCGAGGAGCGCCACGTCGAGCCGCATCCGTGCTCAGCGGAAGCTCTCTACCCGGACACTGCCGCCCGGGGGGGTGCGCAAACGAAACGCACACCCGGGGGTGCGGTCACGCACATTGCCGAACCCGGGGTGTGCGCAAACGGAATGCACACCCGGGGTGGGGTTTGAAAGCCGTGTTAGCGAATGCCGATCGCCGAGCGCACGCGCTCCATGGTCGCGCGGGCCACTTCGCGAGCTTGGGCGGAGCCGTGTGACAGCACCTCGTCGAGGTAGGCGGTGTCCTTGCGGATGCGCAGGTACTCTTCGCGTTTGGGCGCGAGCTCTGACTCGACGGCGAGATACAAATCCTGCTTGGCGTGACCCCAGCCGTAAGCCGGATCGGAGGCAAGCTGTTCGACCATTTGGGCGGCGCGCTCGGGCGAGACCAGGAGTTTGAATAGTTGGTACACGCTGGAGGGACCAGCCTCTTTGGGCGCGCTCAACGGCTCGGAGCCGGTCTTGAAGCGCAAGATCGCTGCGCGCAGCTCCTTCTGCGGCAAAAACAAGGGCACGGTGTTGTCGTACGATTTACTCATCTTGCGGCCGTCGAGGCCGGGAACCAAGGGCGCCTCGCCAATCACGACGTTCGGCACGCGCAGGGTGTCGCCGAAGGCGTGATTGAAACGCAACGCGACGTCACGCGCCACCTCCACGTGCTGCTTCTGATCTTGGCCGACGGGCACTTGGTCGACGTCGTACAGCAAGATGTCGGCGGCCATCAGCGCCGGGTACGCGAACACGCCGCCGTTCGGCGATTCACCGCGGTCGAGCGCCGACTTGTAGGCGTGACCGCGCTCGAGTTGACCCGTCGACAAGCAGCACATCAGCACCCAGCACAGCTCGAACGTTTCTGGCACCCGCGACTGCTGGAACAAGCCGACCTTGCTCGGGTCGAGCCCACAGGCAAGCCAAGTCGCGGTCACCTCGTACACGCTTTCGCGTAGCGCGGCGGCATCATGCACGCTGGTGAAGGCGTGATAGTCGGCCACGAAATACATGGCTCGGTGCGCCGGGTTCTGAGCGAGCGAAAGGGCCGGGCGAATGGCGCCGAAATAGTTGCCGAGGTGCGGGGTGCCGGTCGGCTTGATGCCGGTCAAGACAGTCTTCATCAGGTGCCCGGGACTTTATGCTTTCGGGGCCGGATAGGCCACGTTCGTCTGCCGTCGCCGGGTTGGGGCACACCCGTCTGGCCCAAAGCGGCGCCCTCGTGTGCTAAAAGCAGGCGGATGCTTGCTCACTGCCCGAAGTGTGCCTCGCAGTTGCTGATCCCGGTGGAAGGCGTGCGCGCCAGCAGCGGCGCCTCGGCGCTGCAGTGCCCGAGCTGCTCGGGGTTCTGGGTACCGCCCGAGGTGGTCAGCCTGCCCGCGAGCGTAGCCGTGCTGGGCAAGCGCGACGTGCCACCGACTACGCCGCACTTGGAAAACCAACGCACCGGGCAATGTCCGGAGGGTCACGGCCTGTTGCGGCGCGCGCGCGTCACCTTTCACGATCCGTATTTCTTGGAACGCTGCGCGCGCTGTGGCGGCGTTTGGTTCGACGCCGGGGAGTGGTCGCGGGCCGTAGCTGACGAGCTGCTCGCCAACTTGTCCGAGGTGTGGAGCCCTGCCTGGCGAAAGCACCTCTCGGACCAACAATCGCACGACTCGCTCGAGGTGGACTTACGGGCCAAGCTGGGCAACGAGCTGTTCAGCGCCCTCAGCGGCCTCGCGGAAAAACTCGAAGTGCACCCTCAGCGCGGAGTCGCCCTCGCCTACCTCAGCGAGCGACTCAAACATCCCGAAGCCGAAGACGACTGAGTGCGGAACTCTGCAACGGCGCGGGTTGCGATGCTGGCTCGTGAGCGCCCCCAACCTCTCAGCAAAAAAGGTCCCAAGGGACCCCCCCTCGCCCCTCGTCCCCTGTCCGGCCCAAATCCCCACCCACCGAGCACGCCCGTGCCAAATTACCGGATTCTCTCCGGAATTCGTGATCGGCTTGAGTTCAAAAGTAGCTGGGCGAGGTGGCTCTCGGATAGAACGATCTTGCATGAATCGACGGGCGAGCAGTGAAGGGGTGCTAGAAGGCTGCGATGGAACCCAGCCCTTTCGCTGCAACAGGACTGGAAGTTGACTCGGCACTCTTGGCCGCATTCCAGGCTGACGGAATCTCGGTTCCAACACCGGTGCAGCTGACCGCCATCCCACCCATCTTGGCTGGCCAGCATGTGATCATTCAATCCGGCACGGGGACCGGCAAAACCCTGGCGTATTTGCTGCCGATTCTGCAGCGCCTGCGCTCGGCAGACAGTGGGCGCAGCTTGATCTTTGCCCCAGCCACCGAGCTCGCGCTTCAGACGCAACGCGTCGCGGAGCGTTACAAGCATCCGAGCATCAACACGGGTGCGTTGGTGTCGACGACCAACGCGCGCAAGCAGAAAGCCAAGGTGACGCAGAGCACGCGGCTGATCGTGGGCACGCCCGGGCGCATCCTGGAGCAGTTTGCCGAACGCAAGCTCAAGGGGGTGACGACCATCGTCTTGGACGAGCCGGATCCGATCTTGGCCACGAAAGGGGCGGACTACCTGCGAGAGATCTTGTCGCGTCCCGAACCGAAAGTGCAGCTGATCTTTGCTGCGGCCACCCTGGGCACGCACGCACGGAGTCTGGCCGAAGAGTTCATGGGGGACACCCGCGTTCACACCGAGCTGAGCAAGGCCGAGGATCCGTTGCTCACCACCATCACGCACCAGTACATGAACGTGCGCACCGAGAGCACGAAAGACATTGCGCTCACGCATTTCATCGAAGAAGCCAAGTGCAAGCGCGCCATCGTGTTCGTGAATCAGCCTAACCTGCTGCGGCACTTGTTTCGTTTTCTCGACGAGCGCAGGCTCAAGCCAGTGAGTCTGAGTACCGACCGCTCGAAGCTCGACCGGCAGAACGCGCTGCGAGCATTCACGACGTCGGAGGCGCGCGTGCTGCTCACGACCGACCAAGCCATGACGGGCATCGATATTCCCGACGTCGAGTGGGTGCTGCATTTCGAGCTACCGAACTCGGCCTTGGCTTACGTGCATCGCGCAGGTCGCACCGGGCGCGCGGGAAAGAGCGGACACTCGGTCGTGTTCGTCACGCGCGAAGATCGGCCGAGGCAAGAGCGCATCGCCAAAGAGCTCGGCATTCGATTTACGTCGGCTCGTCCTGCCGAATGAGTGGCTGAGGCGAGCGAGACCGAGTCGCAATTTGGCAGAATTGCTGCGCTGAGCCGAGCGCGGCCCAGCCGCATTTTGGCCGCGGTGTGCGGTACGCGAGACCGATCGCCGCGTGGATTCGAGCACGGTGTGACAGGCTGCCCCGTGAAAACAGCGCAAATGCGCTGCGCGCCTGCGCGAAGGTCGCTGGCATCGCGCTTGCTATTCCCCTGCTCGAGAGTCGATGAACGCCTGCATCAAATGCGTCGCAACGGGTTTTCTCGGCGGAGCGTTGCTCTTGGCGAGCAAAAGCGCCGCGGCCCAGGGCGCGGTCAATAGCCGAAGCGCCCAGGCGGAAGTGTTCGTCCAACAAGCGCACGCGCTGCTCGATGCCGGCCGGGTAGAAGCCGCTTGCGCCAAGTTCGAAGCAGCCGAAGCACTCGTGGTCGGCGCCCACACCTTGCTGGAGCTGGGTGATTGCTATCAGCGCGCGGGGCGAAGCGCGAGCGCTTGGCACACGTTCTTGGAGGCGGAGGCGCTGGCGCGAGACAAGAACGATGGCGAGCTCGTTCAGCGCGCCAGCGAGCGGGTTACTGCGCTCGAACCCAAACTGAATCGCATCGTGTTCTTGGTACCAACCACCAGCCGCGTACCGGGCCTGTCCGTTCGTTTGGGCGCCAACACCGTGCCGGCGAGCGCCTGGGGCACCGCGATTCCGGTCGACCCTGGAACGCAGCGAGTGAGTGCGTCTGCAAAGGGCTATCGCGCCTGGAGTGCAGAGATCGACGCCAGCAGCGGTGAAGGACGGCGCTATGTCATCGATGTGCCGACCCTCACGCCAGAGCAAGTCAGAGCCGACCGCGGCCGGGCATACCGCACCGCGGGCGTAGTGACGGGCAGTGTCGGCCTGGCCGGAATCGGTGCGGGCGCGGTGTTCAGCGCGTTGTCGCGTGGCCCGGACGCTCCGAACAGCTGCGCGAAAGGCGTCGCGCAGTGCTCGCCGACCTCGACCAGCAAATCGTCCTTTTCGGACGCAGCGACGGTCAGCTTCGCAGTCGGTGGCGCATTGCTGGCGACCGGGGTCACGTTGTTCGTGCTGGCTCCGAGCTCAGACAACAAGGAAAACCATGCGCTGCGCGTCGCTGCCCGTTATGCGAGCGGTGGTGGTCGCGTACAGCTCGAAGGCGTGTGGTAACTCAGCCGATTGCGGCTCGAAGCTTGTCGATGAGCGGCGCAATCTCGGCGTGACGCAGCTTGAACAGCGAGCGGTTGGCGATGAGCACGCTGGAGATTTGGCAGATCGTTTCGGTCTCGACCAAATTGTTTTCGCGCAGCGTGGCTCCTGATTCCACGAGATCGACGATCGCGTCGGCCAAGCCCACGAGCGGTGCGAGTTCGACCGAGCCTTGCACGTAGATCACCTCGGCCTGCACCCCTTTGCCGGCGAAATGCTCGGTGGCGATGCGCGCGAACTTGGTGGCGATGCGCGGCAATTCCGGGATCACCGCCCCCGCCTTGGTGGCCACCACCATTCGGCATTGGCCGACCTTGAGATCGAGCGGCTGGTACAAATCATAGCGGCGTTCGAGCAGCGTATCGCGCCCGGAAATGCCGAGGTCCGCAGTGCCGTATTCGACGTAGGTCGGCACGTCATCCGGTTTCAACAGCAAAAACCGGTACTTTCCGTCGGCGCTTTCACGGATCAGCCGGCGATCGTCGGCCAGCAGCGCGGCGGTATCTAGGCCGGCGCGCTCGAACAAGGGCGCCAATGTTTTGATGATGCGCCCTTTGGGCACGGCGATGGTCAGCGGTTTCATCTGTCTTCGTCTGCGAGGTTGGTGCGCTCGATGTCGGCGCCCACGAGAACCAGTCTTTTCGATGGCTCCGTGACGTCCGTCGCGCCCGGGGAAGTAGGCCGGTTTGCCGACACGCGCAAGAAATGAGGCGCGCGGCCGGTCAAAAACGGTACTAGCCTCGACCCCATGCGCTTTGGCCGGTTCGCGGCGGCACTGGGAATTTGCTGGTTTCTCGCACGGGCGGGCTCGGCCGATCCGGTACCCTCACTGGATTTGCGAGGCTTTCATCCCGCTACCGATCCCGCGGCCAACTTGTATCTCGAGCCCACGGCCACCCCCGGGCACCTGAAGTGGAACGTTGCCGCCTGGGCGTCGTACGCGCACCGTCTGGTAACGCTCAGCGACGCGACCGGCAACGAGGTGGCCGTGCCGGTTCAGAACCAAGTGTCGATGGACTATGCCCTCGGCTTTGGCGTCACCGACCGCTTGGCTTTTGGCGCGTTGCTGCCGACCGTGGTCTACCAAGAAGGTTCTGGGAGCGAGCTGATCGGAGGAACGCTGCCTCGTGCGGCGCTCGGTGATCTGCGGCTCGACGTGAAGGCCAATCTGCTGCCGGGCGGCGAGCTGGGCGGGTTCAGCCTGGCCGCCCTCGGCTCCGTCACGCTGCCGACGGGCAACGCCTCATCGTATGTCTCCGAGCAGGCCGCCACCGGTGAGTTGCGGGTGCTCAGTGAATTGCGCTTGATCGCCGCTTCTTTGCGGGCCACCGCGGGCGTGAAGGTGCGCGGCGCGGAGCAGACCTACGTCGGGGAAACTTTTGGGCACGAATTGCCTTGGGGTTTTGGCCTCGTGCTGCGGCCGCAGGTTTTCGGCATCGACGAAAAGGGGCGTTGGGAATGGGCCATCGAGAGCCACGGTGCGCTCGCGCTCACGCCCAAGTTCGCCTCGAAAGCGCAGTCTCCGGCCGCGCTCGGTCTGTCGGCGCGCTACACGCCGGGCACCGTGTCCCTGATTGCGGGCGCAGAAATGCCGCTCGATTCCGCGGTGGGCACGCCTTCCGTGCGCGCGGTGCTCGGGCTCGGTTGGGCGCCACGCGTCCATGATCAAGACGCCGACGGCGTGCCGGACGAGGTCGACCAGTGCCCCGAACTCGCCGAGGACAAAGACGGCTTCGAAGACAGCGACGGCTGCCCCGACTTCGACAACGACGACGACGGCGTGCCGGACGACACCGACCGCTGCCCGACCGAAAAAGAAGACAGCGACGAGTTCGAAGACGACGACGGCTGCCTGGACGCAGACAACGATCACGACGGCGTCCTCGACGCCCAAGATGCATGTCCCAAGGAAGCCGGAGCCGCGTCGGCCGATCCCAAACAAAATGGCTGCCCAGAGCGCGATCGGGACGTCGACGGCATCTTCGATTCGCAGGACAAATGCCCGACCAAGGCCGAGGATCGCGACGCCTTCCAAGACGAAGACGGCTGCCCCGATCCCGACAACGACGGCGATCACGTGCTCGACGCCGACGACGCCTGCCCCCTCGTACCCGGCGAAGAGCGCTCCGACCCGCTGTTGAACGGCTGCCCCAGCCCAGACAAAGACGGCGACACTTTCGATGACCAGGACGATCGCTGCGCGGATCGAGCGGAGGATTTCGAGGGCGTTGACGACGAAGACGGCTGCCCGGAAGCGCTCGAAGCCAAACAAAAGCCGAAGCCTGCGCTGGTTTCACTCGACACCAGCGGAAAGCAGAAGGCGCTCGTGGTGCGCGGCCCGATCATCTTTCGAGGCAATGCCGACAGCGTGGAACTGGATCCGAAATCGGACGCCACGGTGCGCGCCCTGGCACAACTGCTGAACCAAAATCCGAACTTCGTGCTGTTGGTCGGCGTGCGCCCCAAGGGCAACAGCCAAGAAGCGGAACAGCGGGCGTTGAATCAATCGTTCGCGCTCGTCTTTGCGCTGCGTCACCTCACCCACCGCGACCAGGTCGCCGAGACCGTCAGCTTCCAAGTCGTGAAGCAGACCCCCGGCGCAGCGGCGCGCGGCATCGGCTTTGGGTTGCTCGAGTGACACGCGGTCGTCCAGCCTTACGCGCACTGACGCTCGCGCTGCTATTGGCAGCGCCAGCAGCCGCGCAAGGTCCGAATCTGCGGAGCGCGCAGCGCGTGACTTCGCCGTCATTGCGCCGAGTTACTTTGCGCACCCGGCTGGGCGTCGAGGTCGCCCAGGATTTGCTCAAAGAAGCCGCCGCCGAGCAACGTCAGCGCGGGTTCGAGCGGCTGGGCAGCATTGGCACCACCCAAGCGCTCGATTCGTTGCTCAAGAGCTTCGAGACGGGCGGAGCGGCGCGTTCGGCGCAAGATCGTTTGATCGCCGTCCGCGCCCTAGCCGAGCATGCTTCGGTGCCCGCGGTGCGCGAGTTTCTGGTTCGCGTGATGGTGGGCGTCGGCAGCAATCCTGGCCGCTCGGAGGCGATCGACGGGCTGATCGAATCGACAGCCGCTTTGGCGCTTGCGCGCTCCGCTGAGCCGAGCGCGCTCGTCGCCTTGGGCAAGGTGCTGTGCCAACCAGGGCACGTGGCCGAAACCGCGCGCGACGCGCTGCTCGCGTTCCCCCCGCGTGATTTGCTGCCAGTCGTGTCTGGCGCGCAAACGCCGACGCGGACTGCGGTCGCGTTCTTCGGCGATCTCGGTGACCAGCGGGCGATTCCGTTGCTCCGTCACAGCGTGCAAAGCGGAGCAGGCGAAGTGCGCGCCGAGGCCGCCGTTTCGCTCGCCCGCTTGGGCGATGCCGACACCCTGGAGCTTGCGCGTCATTGGCTCGCGCATGAGCGAGGCTTCGAATTCCGCAATGCGGCCGCGCGGATCTTGCTCGAGCTGCGTGCGCCGGATGCAGGCCGCGCCGTCGCCGGCTTGTTCGGTGAAGAATCGACGCGCAAGGGCGCGCTCGAGCTCGGCAACCGTGCGGTCATTGCCGAACTTTCGGCGCCGTTGATCGGCGAGGCGAAGCGCGCGTCCAGCAACGAGCGCGAAGCGTTGTTCGCCGCGCTCGGGCTATCCGGCACGCATTCCGCATTTTCTTTTTTGGGGGCGGCGCTCGGCGCGCGCGAAACGTCCTCGGTCGCGGCGCTTGCGCTCGCGCGCGCGCCGGCGAGCGAAGCGGAAGCCATCCTCGAGCAAGCGCTGCGCGCACCCGGCACACGACGTGCCGCGCTGCGCGCGAGCCTCGTGCGTACGCTCGCGCTCGGCCGCGCGCCGAGCGGCACCGAGGCCGCCATGCGCGAACTATCCCACTCGCGTGACGAGACTGACCGGGCGTTGTTCGTACAATCGCGGGTGCTGTTCGCGCGCTCGGAGGCGGCGTCCCTGCTGAAGCGAGCAACCAGCGCTGAATTGCGCGCCTTGTCCCGGTGCGCGCTCTTGCCAGGAGTATCACGCATACTCGGCGAACGGCTGGCAATCGAAGTCGACCCAAGTGCACGCGAGGCGTTGGCAGCGAGCCTGGTTTCGTTCGAGTCGGCCCAGCTCGTGCCGAGCGACGTTCTGCTCGACTTGATCGAGGCACGCGGTCTCGGCGCGCCGCTCGCCGCCCGCGCGCTCGCGGCCCGCGACTCTCGAAACTTGCGACCGAAGCTTTTGGCCCTGCTTTCCAGCGACGACGCGTTGCTGCGCAGTCACGTCGCGCTCGGACTCGGACGCAGCAGCGAGAGCAGCGCGCTGGGCGTGCTGACGCGCGCTTATCGCTTCGAGACGGAGGCGAGCGTGCGGCTCGCCATCGTGCGCGCTTTGACCATGCGCACCGAACCCGCGCGTGAGCGGAGTTTGCGACTTGCACGGGACCTCGACGGCTCGTCGGCAGTGAGGCAAGCGGCGGCGCTCGGCCTAGCGTCCGCTAGCCCCGCGCCCGAAGCGCCCGGACCGGACAGCCTGTGGCTCGAACTCGGTTCGCTGGAGGCGGCTGGGGCAGCTGCTGGCGCAGCAATCGTTCGCGGTGCGCTGGTCGTCACCGCGGGCGGCGTGGCCCTACCCGCCTTTGCGGATCCTGACGGCGTTTTGTTGCTGCCGGCGCTGCCGAGCGGTGCTTTCGAGCTCAGGCTTGCAACGGCGGCCAGAACCGACAACGCTGAGAAGCGACCATGACCCGCGCGAAAGCCGCCCAATCCGCTGCCCCCCCCGACGCGAGCGAGGGGCTCGCTAGCTTCGAAACCAGCCTCGAACGGTTGCATCGAATCGTGGAGCGCCTGGAGTCCGGCGAGCTCGACCTAGAGGAGTCGCTTTCGCTGTTCGAAGAGGGCGTGCGGCTGTCACGCATTTCGCAAGCGCGGCTCAATTCGGCCGAAAAACGCATCGAAGAGCTGCTCGCGATCGACGAAGAAGGCCGTCCGATCGTGCGCGAGATAGACGTTCCCGTCCCCTAACGCGATGAGCCGAGCATGAACCAAAGCGTCGTTCGTACAGCAGCTGCGCTGGTGATCGGCAACGAGCTTTTGAGCGGCAAGGTGCTGGACGCGAACGTGCATGCGCTGGCGGGCGCGCTGCGGGCACTCGGCATCCGCCTGTCGCGCGTGGTGATGCTGCCTGACGAAATTGGCGTCTTGGCCGACGAAGTGCGACGATTGAGCGGCGAATTCGACGTCGTGTTCACCAGCGGCGGCGTCGGGCCGACGCACGACGACGTGACCGTCGAAGCCGTGGCGCGCGCGTTCGGCGTCGAAGTGATCCTCGACCCGACGCTCAGCGAGCTCTTGCGCGGGGTCTACGGTGAGCGGCTGACGGATGCGCACCTGCTCATGGCTCGTGTGCCGGTGGGCGCCACGCTTTTCGCCAGCCCGGAGGTTCAGTGGCCGACCCCGGTGATGAACAACGTTTGGATTTTGCCGGGGATCCCCGACCTGTTCAAACTCAAGCTACTCACCGTGCGCGCCTGGCTTCGCGGCCCGATTTCCTTCGCCAGCCGGGCGCTGTTTTTGCGCATGGAGGAGCCCGTTCTGAAGCCGTTGCTCGACGCGGTGGTCGAGCGCCATCCAAGCGTCGAAATCGGCTCGTACCCCAAGTGGTTCGATCCCACGTATCGAACGCAGATCACCTTCGACGCGGAAACGACGGACGCCGCGCAGGCCGCCCTCGACGACCTGCGCAATCTGCTCGCGCCGAGTGACGTCGTACGCGCAGAGTAGAAGCGCTCGATCACGCCGGCGCTCCCAGCGTCCCCCGGGCGACGGACGGCCATTGGTCGGCGATCGCCAGGCACCGTGGCGACGACACGCACGCCCGCGCATCGCGGGCGCTTGCGGCACCGTTCCTGCATTCGTGCGCAGCATCCATGGTAGACCTCAGAGAACACGCGCTGGCCTTCGGCGTTCAAAATTTGGCCGATGTCGATCTGCTCACGCTCCTGCTCGGCACGGGCAGCGCCGGTGAGTCGGTCGCACTTTCTGCCGCCGCGTTGCTCGAGCGTAGCGGCGGCCTGCCGGGCATTGCACGGCTCAGTCCTCATGCGCTCGCGCGCCGTGGCATCGGTCCGGCAAAAGCGACTCGAGTCGCCGCAGCGGTCGAGTTTGGCCGGCGCGCCCTCTTGCGCGCCTTGGCCGAGGAGCGCGAAGTGCTCGATTGTTTCGAGCGAGTCGTCCATTGGGCGCAACCGCGCCTCGGCGCGCTCGAACACGAAGAGGTTTGGCTGCTCTCGCTCGACGGCAAGTACGGTCTCAAGTCCGCCCGCCGCATCGCGCAAGGCGGCCTGCACGGCTGCGCATTGCTCACCCGCGACGTGCTCGCCCCGGCCCTGCGTGACGGCGCGAGCGCCATCGTACTCGTTCACAACCACCCGAGCGGCGATCCCACCCCCAGCACGGAAGACATCGCCATGACCCGCTCGATTCGCGTAGCCGCCGAGCTGGTCGGCGTACCGCTGATCGATCATGTAGTCGTAGCTCGCACCGGCGCGCGCTCGCTGTGCGAGACGGAAGGCGTCGGCGCCGCATGAAAGCTGCGTGAAACGCGGGCGGGCACGATCGCACGACGCGAGCGCCAAATTCGAAAATCGTCGGAAATATCCGGTCACTTTGCGGGATGCTTTCCGAAGGGGATGCGCTTGACTATCCTGACCTGTGATGAACGCCCCCGAAGTAAAGTTCGCGGCCCTGACCGACGTCGGCAGAGTGCGCGATCAGAACGAAGACAACTTCTTGGTCGACAAGAAGCTCGGCTTGTTCATCGTGTGCGACGGGATGGGCGGGCACGCAGCAGGTGAAATCGCCAGCGCGCTCGCCGTGCGTACCATGCACGAAGAGATCAAGAAGCAGAGCGACCTGCTTCAGGACTACGCGGAGCTGGCCAAGGGCGCCGCGAAGGTCACCAAGCGTGACATCCTGAACATGCTCGAGTTCGCCGTCAATCGCGCCTCGCAGCGGGTGCACGCCGAGGCCGTCAAGGACGCCAAGAAGCGTGGCATGGGCACGACGCTCGTGTGTCTGCTGGTGATCGGCACTCAGGCCTTCTTCATCTACGTCGGCGACAGCCGAATCTACATGCTTCGTGACGGCGTGCTCGAGCAGCTGACCGAAGATCACACGGTGTACAACGAGCTGATCAAGCGCAAGAAGATGCCGCGCGAGCAGGTCGAACAGCTCGCCCAAAAGAACGCCATCACGCGCGCGGTCGGGGTGTACGAGCACGTCGAGCCGGACACTCTGGTCTTGGATCTGACGGCGGGCGATCGCTTCTTGCTCTGCTCCGACGGCCTGTGCGGCTACTTCGAGGAAGATCTGGAGGGGCTCGGAAAACGCCTCAACAATCCGGATGCAGAAGCCGCCTGCAAATCCCTGGTGGATGCGGCCAACGAGCGCGGCGGCAAGGACAACATCACCTCCGTCATCGTCACCGTGGGTGACGTGACCGCGCGCGACGAAACGCGCGCCAAGCGGCTGCAGCTCAAGCGCGATCTGTTGGCGCGCATGCCTCTGTTCCGACCGCTCAACGATCGCGAGATCCTGCGCGTGCTGCAAGTGACGGACGTGTGCGACTACAAGAACGGCGAGACCATCATCAGCGAGGGTGACAAGGGTGAGGAGCTGTTCATCGTGCTCACGGGGCACGCCACGGTGATGCGCAACGGCGCGGAACTGGCGACGCTCGACCCGGGCGATCATTTCGGGGAAATGGCGCTGGTGCGTAGCCAGCCGCGCTCAGCGACGGTGCGCTCTGCGGGCAACAGTGAGTTGATGGTGATTCGGCGCACCGAGTTCTTCGAGATTCTGCGCAAAGAGCACCAACTGGCGGTCAAGCTGCTGTGGCAATTCTTGGGCGTGCTCGCCGATCGCCTGGCGGACACTAGCCGCGAGCTCGGCGCAGCCAAAGAAGAGCTCGCGCTGGAAGACATCAGCGGCGATATCTTCTCCGACGACGACGACGACAATCGCAAGACCCTGCTCATTCCGCCTCCCCCGCCATCGCTCCGCGGCGGTTGAGCATGCCGAGCCTGCGGCGTCATCGGGGTCGGCTCGCGTGGCTCGTGCTGAGCGTCAGCTGCGTTGCTTGCGGCAAGCGCGACGATGCCTCGAGCCATGCGTCCGCGCCCAGCGCCTCGGCAGCGCCGAGCCCCGCTCCGACCGCGGCGTCGAGCGCAGCTAGCGCGTCGAGCGTCACGCTGCGCGTCGAACAGCCCAAAGCTGGTTGCCGGGCGTTGATGGTTACTGGCCTCGCCACCGTCGACGGCTCACCGCTCGCGCCTTCCGCGATTGTGGACGGTGAGCACTGGGTCGAGCTGGCGGCCGGGTCATCCGTCGCCCTGCGACACACACAGACCAGCCGAGAGTTCCGATTGATCGGACCTGGTCACGCGTTACCCTGCCGGAATGGCTCGGAACAAATCCTGCTCGCGGACGGGCAGCTCTCCACCTCTGCCAACCTCGGCGTGCGGCCGGGCGCGGAGGTTCTGATCGCGACCCCGGAGGGGGTCGTGCGCTTTGGCGACGCGGCGCTCGACTTGGAATTCGGAAGCAAAGGCCTCCGCGTGCGGGTCAAGCAAGGCGAGGCTTGGGTCGAGCCGGAGGAGCGCGGCAGGCCCGGCTTCAAAAACCCCCTGCGCAGCGGCACGGAGGCGCGGCTCCCGCACTCGCCGACCAAACCGCAAGCGCTCCTCGACGTTTGCGAGAGCGCGGCGCTTGCGGCGGAAGCCAGCGCTCGGCGTGTGCTCCACGGCGAGGGTGCTGGCGGTGGCGATTCTCTCGGCGCCCGCGCCGCGGCCCACATGCGCGAACGGGCGAAGGCGCGGACGGCCTGTGCCGTCGCGGCCGTCGCAACCTTCAGCGAGCGCGATCCGGCCATTCGGCAGCGCCTGTCGGCCTCTGTCGCACACGCGGAAGCGCTTTGGCAGAGCGTGCCACGCGCGCGCGCCCAATAATGAGGCCCAGCTGGGGCGAAAACCGAATTCCGTCGATCGCTGACGGCTCTTGCCAAAGGCTGCGGCAGTAGTGCTACCGTCCCGGCCGGGCGTATTTTACGCCCATTGCACGCGAATGAGTCTCACCAAGCGCTTCGCCGTCAACGCCCCGTTACTGGGCCTGTGCTGCATGGTCTTGTTTCCAGCGCGCGCCCGGGCCGAAGAACCGCACAAGGAAAACGAGCCGCGGGTGCTGAAGGAGCCGGCCGAAATCACGCAAGTCGCCGACGCTTTCGACGACGACGACGACCTGTTCGACCTGAATTTGTCACTCGGCTTCGAGAGTACCTGGAGCTCGGCCGTGATTCGCCGAGAAAGCTCCATCAACGAGCCAGGGTTGGGCGGCGGTGGCTACGCGCAGAGCAACCTGAACGTCGCCCAGTACAAGCAAACGACCAGCCGCCTTTTGACGCGCGCGGACATTGGTTTGTACAAGGACATCGCGCTGGTGTTCCGCGTGCCGATTATCCTTTCGGACGATCGCCAGCTGTCCGGCAGTGAAGGCCAGCAATCCGTGACGCTCGCTGGCGGGCCGGGTGAGCAGCTCTTCCGCCTGCCGTTCAAGTCGCCCACGCGCAGCGGCATCGAATACTTGGCCGTAGGCATCGACGCCGGGCTGATGAACCAAATGCGCAACAGCGCGCGCCCCACCTGGGTGATCGGCGTCGAGGGCCGGTTCAGCGTTTCGGAGCCGATGCACGCCTGCAACCCGGACGGCAATGGCCTCAATCAGGCTGGCGGACAGGTGCAGTGCGCGCATCCTTCGGATCTGAATCGCAACGGCAAATCCGGCGAATACCCGAACATGGACGCCGGACCGCTCGAGGGTAACTTCAGCGGCTCGCGTTCGCCCGGAGTCAGCCGTGGCACGACGGCGATCGAAGGGCACACCTACCTATCGCGACGCATCAAATACATCGAACCTTACGGCGGCTTCCGCGCGCTGGTCGAATTCCAAAACAGCTCGACGGACTATGGCTCCACGAACTTGAACGGCGTGCTCGCCAATCATCCTCCGCTGCGTGGCACGCTCTTGTTCGGCCTGAACGTGATTCCTTGGGAAGTCCGCGAGCAGTTCCAACGCATCACCTTGGATTTCCGCTTCACTGGCACGTACGTTTCCGAGGGGCGCGATTATTCCGAATTGTTCGACGCGCTCGGGTCGAGCGACGCGCCTTCGCTGCGCGTGCCCAACTACGCGGAGTACATGCAAAATCCGAATTGCACGGCGAGCACTCCGTGCAACGAGGCGCCCTCGGTGGTCAATCCCAAGTCGGAGAAGGTGTACTTCACCGGCATCACCGATGTCCAAGCCCACGGCACGTACCGGCTGAGTACCGAATTTACTTGGCAAGCCGGCGAGTACATCAAGTTTCACGTAGGCACCGGGTACACGCTCGTGCAGGCGCACTTCATCACCTTCGATCAATCGTGCAATCCGGCTTTCGCCAGCGATAGTGGCAAGGCTGGTCCTTGCCGAACCGGAGGCACCGCCGCCGGCTCGGCGACCACGGTCTCTGGCACCCCGAACCCGAACTACCGACGCGTGATCGACGATCCTGGACAGCGCTTCAAAGTGGACAACTCCCACGCCGTCGACGCATGGATCAACGCCACGGTGATGTTCTAAGGTCCGGCTCAGGTCGATCGCCATGCGAAATCTCGCCGTCGTCGCTGCATTCGGCACCGCGCTCCTCTCATCGCTCGCATCTCGCGTAGCGCTGGCCACAGCGAGCGAGGCGATCTTGTTGCCCACCGCGGTGCCGACGAAAGCCGAGCCGCCGCTGCCAGCGGAGGACGCCGAGCAGTTGTCGAAGCTCGCGCGCCAGCTCGACGCTATCCTGAGTGAAGCGGTTCAAGACTTGGGCTTGACCCTAACCGTTTCGAATCGCACTCGGGTTTTGCCGACGGACGACGCTCTGGTCGAACGCGCACGTGATTCCTGGCTCATTTCGCCGCGCGTGAGCCCGGAGGGCAGCGGCGTGCGGTTGCGCATCGTCGCCGTCGCGCCGGGCGAAAATGTGCTGCGCGAGCGTTCACAGCACGTGGACATTCAGACGCTGGAGATCCGCGCCAACCTGATGATGCGCGACGTCATCCACAGTACGCGGCCGCCGCCGGAGCGCGTCCCCTCCGCGACCGCGGCGATCGCGCCGGAACGCGCGGTCGAGAGTGAGGCCCCGCGCTCACAGGGCCGCGCCGTGTTGGCGCTGAATGCCGCCGTCGTCGGTGGCTACGTCGGTTTTTCGCTACAACGCGCGAGCGGCTCTTCCGATCCGCGCCTGACCTATCCGTTGGTGGCGCTCGGCACGGGCATCGGCTTGGGCGCCTCGATGTTGGTCGCCGATGAATGGGACGTCACCCTCGGTGACGCTTGGTTCTTGTCCGCCGGTGCTTGGTGGCCGATCGCGTCAGGCGTGTTGATCGCCAAAAGCTACGATGTTCAAAAGGAGGACCTGTACGTCTACGGGCTCGTCGCCGCCTCAGCCGGCGTCTCGCTGAGCGTCGCGGCGCTGAGCTCGAAGCCGATGAGCGAGGGCGGCGCTTTGCTCGCGCACTCCGGCGGCGCCGCGGGCACATTGCTCGGCGGTTTGACGCAAATGGCGGTCGAGGGCAAAACGGATTTCACGCCAGAACGCGGCATGGGCTACGGCGCCGGGATTGGCGTGCTCACGGCCGGCGCGTTGGCCACGCAGGTGAAGGTCACTTCATCGCGCATGCTGCTGATCGACCTGGCCGCCAGCCTCGGCGCGCTGACGGGCGCGGCGGCCGCCAGTCCGCTGCTCTTGGTTGACGAATCGGAAGACCCGACCCGCAATCGCGTCTGGCTCGCAAGCATTGCGGCCGGCACGGTGGTCGGCGGTGCGATCGGCTGGTTTTCGACTCGTGGCGCCCCCGTCAAAGACGAGAAGCCCGCGCTCGCCATGCCCTATTTCAACATGGAGCCTGCCAATCCGTCGCGTGGCACGCGCTCGTTCATGAGTCTCGGGCTACAAGGATTGTGGTGAGCGCGCGACGCGTCGAGCTGGAAGCGCGCGCGGCCGACAATGGGAATCGGCTCGACAAATTCCTGGTTCAGCACGTGCCCGGGATCGGACGACACCGAGCCGCGGAGCTGTGCAACCAGGGCCGCGCGCGCATCGACGGGCACCGCGCGAAGAAGTCCGCCCTCGTCCACGCGGGCGCCAAGATCACGCTCGAACTCGACGACCCATTGTCGCTCCAGCCCGAGCCGGAGCTACCCCTCGACTTGCGCTTGGAACGCCCCGAGTTCGTGGTCGTCAACAAGCCGGCAGGCATGCCGACTGCGCCGCTCGATACCCGCGAACGCGGCACGCTGTGCGGCGCCTTGCTCGCGCGTTACCCGGAAATGCAGGGCGTGGGCCACCGCGCGCGCGAGCCGGGCATCGTGCACCGTCTGGACACGCAGACCTCGGGCCTGGTGCTGGCCGCGCGGAGTGCGGGGGCTTTCACGCGCCTGAACCAAGCGCTCGAGCGCGAAGAGCTGCACAAGCGCTACTTGGCTGTCGTATCCGCGGCGGGACTCGCCGACTCCGGGGAGATTTCGCGGGCACTCGCGCCCGATCCGGCGCACCCCGAGCGCGTGCGCGTGCTCGAGGCCGGCGATCAGTCAGGCTACGCTCGCCACAAAATCACGCGCTATCGAGTGAAGCGCATCGTCGGCGAACGAGCGCTGCTCGAACTCGAGGTCGGCAGCGCCTTCCGTCACCAGATCCGCGCGCACCTGGCAGCCATTGGCCATCCAATCGCCGCTGACGCCGTGTACGGCGGCGAGTCGATCCCCGAGCTCGGCGCGCGTCATGCTTTGCATGCCAGCCAATTGAGCTGGAGCGGCACCACGGGCATGCCGGGTTTCACGATCTACGAGCCGCTTCCGCCCGATCTCGCGGCGCTCGTCGGAGAGTGACGAGCGCTCGGCTGAGCTCAGTTTCGGCCGCTCAACAAGTCGTCCGTACTGCGCTTGGCTTTGACGGGTGCAGCAACTGGTTGAGCAACCGGGGCCGGAGTCGGAGCCGCCACCACGGCGGCTTTGAGCGCAGGTTTAACCGCCGGTGAAGCGTTGAGCGCGTTGCCGCCCGCAGGCTTGGAGACGTGCACTGCCGTTGCGCTCGGCGCGGAGACGGGAGCGGCAGCGCTCGGCGCAGCGACGGGAGCGACGCTCGCCACGGCCGCCGCCGCAACCGGCGCGGGCTGCACGGGAGCGGGAGTTGCCTCGACGGCCACGGCTGGACTCGAGGCCGCCAGCGCTGGCTCCGCTTCACCCTTACCGCGCACCAACAAGAACGCGCCGACTGCTCCGACTAACACGACCAAGCCGCCCACGGCCGCGACCAGTGGTACGGCGCTCGAACGGCTCGGCCTCGTCTGGCCCCAATTGGATTGCGTGGAGGGACCATAATTCGTCGGCGCCGGACTTGGACCAGACAGCGGCATGGCTTCGAGCGCGCTCGAAGCGCCCAGGATGCGCGCAATGCGCTCCACCGAGCGTGAGGTCGCGCGTGAACCAAAGGGAGCGAGCGCATTGGCCAATTCACTCACGTTCGGGAAGCGCCGCTCGCGGTCCTTCTCCAAACAGCGCTGCACGACCACCTGTAACGCCTCCGGAACCCCGGGTGAGTAGTCACGGATGGCCGACGGCGTGGCAGTCAAGATCAGCCCGCAAATCTCGGGCAAGGTTTCAGCGCTGAACGGCACTCGCCCGGTGAGCAATTCGTACAGAACGACGCCGATCGCCCAAATATCGGCGCGCGCGTCGACCTGACGCGACGCGGTCATTTGCTCCGGCGACATGTACAGCGGCGAGCCCATCACGGCCGACGTCTTGGTCATCGAATGATCGGGACCTGCGGCGGCGTTCAGCTTGGAAATCCCGAAGTCGAGCACTTTGACAGAGGGCGTCCCATCCGGGCGACGCACCATGAACAGATTGGCCGGCTTCAGGTCGCGATGGACGATGCCGAGCGCGTGGGCCTCGGCGAGTGCTTCGCAGGCCTGGAGCACGGCGTCGACGGCGTCCGTCGCGGCGAGTGCGCCGCGCTCATGGATCAGCGCCGCTAGATCGCGGCCGTCCAGGTGCTCCATCACCATGTACGGAGCGCCGTTTTCGAAGGTGCCCACGTCGATCACGCGCGCCACGTGTTCGCCGCGGATTTTGACGGCCGCCTTGGCCTCCCGTCCAAAACGCGCCACGGCCTCCGGATTGCGCAACGCCTCGGGCAGCAGGAATTTGATCGCGACGCGCTCGTCTAGCTGTAAATGCGTAGCGGCGACGACCATGCCCATTCCACCTGCACCGAGTACGCGGTCGACGCGGTACTTGCCGCCGAGTATCTGCCCTGCGTAAACCTCGGTCATCCGTGCGCCTTCCCTAGCGATGGTAAGACTACAGGCCTAGCCTTTCGACCCGCCGCCGTCCAGGAGCCATCCAGGAACAAGCCGCGAAATGCCCAGATATGCTGCGGAAACGCGGGCGGAAATTGCCGCCAACGGAGGCCCCGCGACAATGGGGCTTTCCGCCGGCGAGAGTCGGCGCTAATTCCGATAGTTCCCCATGCTGTCCCTGAAAATGCCGCGAGGCTCTAGCGCTCTCACCGTGCTCGCAACCATTGCGGCTTGCTGCTGGTCGGGTCCCGCGCGCGCTCAAAGCAACGCAGCCCTGGCCGAGTCGCTCTTTCGCGAAGGCAAGCGGTTGTCGAACGAACGCAAGTTCGCCGAAGCGTGTCCCAAGTTCGCCGAGAGCTACAAGCTCGACCCCGGACTCGGCACGCTGCTCAACCTGGCCATTTGCCACGAATCGGAAGGCAAGCCTGCGACTGCCTGGGCAGAATTCAGTGAGGCTAGTTCACGGGCCAAACGCGAGGGCGATACCGATCGTGCGGCGCTGGCCGACGAGCACGTGCGCGCGCTCGAACCCAAACTGGCTCACATCAGCGTCGCGCTCGCCCCCGGTGCGAGCGTGCCGGGTCTAGTCATCAAGTTCGACGCGCGCGAGCTGGCACCGGCCGCGTTGGGCCTGCCGATTGCCGTGGATCCGGGCAAGCACGTGCTCGAAGCCTCCGCTCCTGGGAAGGAACCCTCGACACAGACGATCGACACTCCGTCGACACCGACGACGCTCACCGTCACTGTGCCGGTGCTCAAGGACGGCGCGTCCGCGCCCGGCGCTGCGGCGCCCGTTGCAGTCGCCGCCGCGCCCAGGGAAAG
>JADMIO010852331.1_pt1 | contig 53390 bp, 47 predicted proteins | sample 8958161 | NCBI WGS metagenome assembly JADMIO01 (sample SAMN16585339, study PRJNA669376) | soil metagenome | isolation source: Crop rotation soil | place: USA: Cullars Rotation, Alabama | collected 2011 | reverse complement strand
CGCGACAACTTGTCCACGTGGAATTCTAAGCTTAGGATCCCAATGTGCTGGAAAGGGATGGAAACGATTTTCGGGTCACGCACATCATTGACCTGCAAAGAAAACCTTTTCGCCACTTCCGCGGGAATCGTAAAAATGGAATCAGCAGATTTCAGCTTCGCATATACTTTGGTAGCATCATTTGTGGGCGAGCGTCCGAGCAGAAGGCTCTTGCCACCATCCTGCGAAAAGACACTCACCTCGCGCTCCGGTTCATCCAGATGATACGTGTGCAAATCCTTCGGATCGTCGCTGACAAAATCCTGGACGCGCAACCCCGAAAGATTGCTCAGCAATTCACCAACCTTTGCCTGATCGGCCCGGGCTGACAACGGACGCGACAACGTCCAGCGAGGTTCCGCATTCGTAACGCCCACCGGACGCATCAACTCGATGACGCGGTCACCTGTCTTGATCTCAAGCCGGTTCGCAGACGAAGGAGCAAACTCAACAACCGTCCGGTCGCGCAACACATCCAGCGATTGATTGGCCCGGTCATAAATGGATTTCGGCACCACGCAAATTCGCTTTTCGCCTTCCACCTGCGCATAGATCGCATCCTTCGTCGGCGTCTCGTTGCCCACTCGAATGACGACAGACGGACCCGTGCCCGACATTTTGATCGTGGCACGCGCAGGATCGAGCCCGTATTCGCGCAACCCGGTGGCTTGAATGTCTGCCTCCGAAAGATTCCGGCTGCGCTCTGAAAATTCAATCTCATCCAATGTCTCGCGAACAAGGGTGAAATCAGCGCGCGCATTGACGGGACGTTTTACATTCCATTCCCCGTCCTTCTTTTCGAGCACGACGGTCTGATTGGAGCGGATGAACTCGATGTGCGTGACGGTTTTCGTATCAAGGTAGATGAACTGCTTCAACTTCGGCAACTTTTCATCGGTGCTCGCGTTCTTGTAATGGTCCCACACGATGAAGCCGCCCGCGAGCCCCACGAGCATCAGGAGAAAGAGAGTTTTCCTCGAGTTCATGTTAGCGGCGGCGGCGCAGCCACACGGCCGTGCCCAGGATCGCAACCGACATCGGCAGCCCGCCGATGATCAGCCAGAACACCGCGTTCATCTGGCTGGCGTTCAAGCCCAGGCGAAATTCCTCCGGGGCCTTCGGACTCACTGCCATCAATTGTTCGCGCTTCAAAAGCCAGTTCAAGCTGCTCATGAAAAAGTCGAGATTCCCCTGCGTTAAACCCGAATTTTCCACGAACCCCGCTGTGCCGAACACCACCAACCGGGTCGCGCCCAAATCAACATCCACCCCGCGCGGCTGGCCGGATTCAACCGCCACGGCCAATGGCAAAGGCCCCTTTTTGTCCTTGCCTTCATTATAACTGACATTCTCATCATCCGGGTTTGTCTCGCCCCAATACGAAGGCCCGGCCTTCGCGAGTTCGACGACACGCGGCTGATCAGCCGTTGGATGTTCCGGTATGATGGCATGTACGGATCGCGCGTACGGAAATTCAGTGTTCACATTCAGCAACCGTTCCGTGATCGGATGCTTCGCGTACGAAGCGGCGACGGCATTCACGTCAATCAACTCCGTGCCCAGCATCGTGCCCGCCTTCCGCACGATCATGTCGTTGTCCACCTGCACGCCCCACTTCGTGAGCAACGGCTCAAGCCCGCTGTCCGTCTTCGCATCAAGCATCACAATCAAGCGTCCGCGGTCTTTCAAATACTGCTCGAGAACCTGTAGCTCCTTCCCGCTATATTTTGTCCGCGGACCGATAATAACCACAGCAGCCGCATTGGTCGGTATCGTCTGTTCATCCTGTAGATTGCATTTCCGAACGGTGAGATTGTCACGCTTCAAATAGGTCGAGAGCATCGACAAACCGGTGTTCGCATCGCGGCTGTCCGGCTCCGGTTCGCCGTGTCCCGTCAGGAAACAAACCGTTGGCGAATGCCCTTCTGTCACATTTTGAATCGCCGACAGGAAAGCGCCTTCGGCTTTGAACGATAGAATGCGCGACGGCCCCGTGTATCCGCCCTGCTCGATGTCCGCCATCTCTTCGCGGCTCACGTATTTGCTCTGCGAACCACAGGCAAAAATCACCAGTGCCGGCTCGCGCGTGCCGATTTTATATTCCTCCACGATCTGGCTGGCGCGGGCCTTGTCGCGATACGGATCCACAAATTCAATCCGCAATTTGTCCTTCCCGTAAAACTTAAATTCACTGAGCAACTCGCGGACATCTTCAAAAATTTTAGAGTCAAGTTCCGAGGTCGTGCTGGACTGGAGATAAACAATCACACGCACCGGTTCCGTCAGCTTTGACAACACCAGCTGCGTCTTCCCGGAAACCTTGAAATAACCCGACTTGGTCCAATCGAACCGGATGTAATGACGCGACGCCAGATAGTTGATCATCACCATCAACACAAAAACAGCGATGATCTGCACAAGCACGTTGGCGCTGATAAAAAAACGGCTGCGACGCGGAGGTGTGGGAGTATCAGCCATAGATTACCTCCACTTCCTCGATTCCAGCACGCGCGTCGTCGCAAACAAAGTGAAAATCGTGCCGGTCACGTAAAGCACCAGCGTTCTCACATCCATGATCCCCCGGGCGAAATCCGTGATGTGTTGGAACGGCGAGATGTAACGAAAGAATGGCGCGATCGCACCCGCCGAAGTTTCCGCCTGCCAGAACGTCACGATGATCAGCGTAAAAATGACGGACACCGAAACCACCGCGCCAATGATCTGGTTCTTCGTCAGTGAAGATGCCAGCAAGCCGATCGCGATGAAAAACTGTCCCATGAACAGGATGCAGACGTAGCCCGCCAGAATCTGTTTTACGTCCAGAGAGGGTCCCGTTGCGAAATGGCGGAGGATCAGCACATACAATCCCGTCAGCGCCCACATAAATGTATACAGACAGACTGCCCCGAGAAATTTTGCGACCACCACCTGGAAATCCGTCACCGGCGCCGTCATCAACATCTCGAGCGTGCCCAGCTTCTTTTCCTCGGAAAACAACCGCATCGTGATCGCCGGAATCAGAAACAGGGACGGAAACCAAAACATCCCGAACAACGCCTCCATCGGCCCCATCGCGACCGGACGATCCTGGAAGAGCGTGATGATCTGCAAAAATGTCCGCCCCATGATCAGTAAAAAAATCACGAGCACGACATAGCCAAGCACAGACGAAAAATACGCGCTCAATTCACGCCGGAGCAAAGCGAATACATTTCTCATCGCAATTCACTCCTCCGGCCCTCGCGTCGGTCGGCTTCGGCCTCATCCTCTTCATTCATCATCTGCACGAAGATATCTTCCAGGGAGGTGCGTTTACGGGACAACTCGCGCAGGCTCCAGCCGCTGCTGGAGACCACTTCATAAATCACCTCACGAGGATCGACGCCGACCTTGGGTTCGAGATCAACCGTGACAAATCCATCTTCACCGGTCCGCGCAGCCAGCGAGACAATGCCCGGCACATCCTTCAACTTCGCTTTGATCTCCGCCTCGGGCCCGCGGACTTGCACCGTGACAACGCCACCCGAGTGCAACTGCTTCACGAGGTTCTCAGGCGAATCGGACGCTACGATTCGGCCGTGATGAATCATAATGATCCGGTTGCACGTCATCTCCACTTCGGAAAGAATATGTGAGGACAACAAAATAGTGTGCCGTTTTCCCAGGTCGCGAATCAATTGCCGCACCTGACGAATCTGTACCGGGTCCAACCCGATCGTCGGTTCGTCCAAAATCAGCAAATCCGGTTCTGCAAGCAACGCGTCCGCAAGTCCGACGCGTTGACGATATCCTTTCGACAATTGTCCGATGATGCGGTGACGAACGTCGGCGAGTCCGCATTGCTTCAACACTTCTTCCAATCGGTCGCGTATCTCGCTTCGCGCAACGCCCTTGATCCGGGCACGAAATTTCAAATATTCCGTCACGCGCATGTCAACGTAGAGCGGATTATTTTCCGGCATGTAACCGATGTGCCGGCGCACCTCAAGCGAGTCTTCAAATACATCAAACCCCGCCACCGCCACGCTCCCGGAAGTCGCAGGAATAAAGCCGGTAAGAATGCGCATCGTGGTGCTTTTGCCCGCGCCATTCTGCCCAAGGAAACCGACGATCTCGCCGCGATTGACCTCAAACGACACGCCATTCAGGGCCGTCACCCCGGCATAACGCTTCGTCAGGTTCTCCACTTTGATCATCGGCTGCATAAAAGCGACACCACAAAAGACTGTGGTGAGATCCCTCCTTTAAGGACGCACTCTTCTAGCATAGAGGGTTGGACAAACACAAGCCTGCCGCGTTCACGGTGAAATCGCTTCGCCTGTCCACTGGACTCGAGTATATTACGTTTCCGTAAGGAGATTCAAGCGATGGCATCCACTCGATACCGCGACCTGCGCGACCAGATTTTGCGCCAGCGATTTCCCAACGCATTTGCGTCCGCCGTTCTTCGCGATGCCGACAGCAACTACGTTCCCCTGCCCATCAGCGAACGCCTCGTGCAATGCATCTGGTACGATCAACGCATCCTGACCGGCACTTTGAAGACGATGGACGGCACTCCGGTTCAGGTGATTTCCCCCGGCTGGTGGAACCTGGAAGCCGGCCCCGACTTCCGCCACGCCACAATCAAGGTCGGCAATGGCCCCGAACGTCAGGGGGACATCGAAATCCATCTGCGCGCTGATGACTGGGTTCACCACGGACATGAGCGCGACCCATTCTATGACAACGTCATTCTCCACGTCGTTCTCTGGGAAGCCGGCAGCCAGCGCAAGCCCCGTACCCGCTTAGGCGAAATCATTCCCCAAGTCGTCCTGCAAAACCAACTCGACGCGACGCTGGAACAACTCCTCGATGAAATTGATATGGACAGTTATCCCCACAACGCCGGCAATCACGCTGGACGTTGCGCGCCGACACTCAAACTCCTGCCAGAACTCTCCATCGGCGTGCTGCTGAATTCCGCCGGCGACGAACGTTTCTCTACAAAAGTCCGAAAATTCCTGCGCTGGATTCATCGCTCCGGCCCCGAGCAAGCCTTCTACGAAGGCTGGATGGAAGCGCTCGGCTACAAAGCAAACAAAGTCGCCTTCCGCACACTCGCTCAACGCGCTCCACTCACTCTTTTATCAGCACATCCGAAACAAATGCCTGCCATTCTTTTCGGAATCGCAAACTTACTCCCGACGATTGCCGCCAAGTCGCGCGACACCCATGTGCGCAGCCTGTGGAACAACTGGTGGAAACTTCGTCCCGATTTCGAAGATAAAATTCTCCCGCTGGACACATGGCGAATGTACGGAATCCGTCCCGTCAATCATCCTCATCGCCGCCTCGGCACTGCCATCGCCTTGCTGAAGAAACATCCAAACTTCGCTGAGAAAATTATCGCGGCCATCGAAAGCGACGGCGACCCCGCGAAACTCTTTCTCCAAATTAAAGATGACTATTGGATGCACCACTACTCGCTCGGCGGGAAGACGCAATCAAAAGCCACCGAACTACTCGGCGCCTCGCGCGTTCAGGAAATTCTCTCCAACATCGTCTACCCGTTCGCCGCAGCGTATGCCGAAAACCGCAACGACGTCCGGCTCTTCAGCAAAGCCAAAGAAAAATACGACTCACTCCCGCCCTCCGGCGACAATGCAATCCTGCGCCTCGCCGGCCAGCAGCTTTTCGACAAAGCCATCGAAGCCAGCCGCCACATCCAAAGCAATCGCCAGCAACAGGGATTGATCCAGATCTTCCAGGATTTCTGCCTCAACGACAAAAGCGGTTGCCAGCAATGCCAGTTCCCGGAATTAGTACAGCGGTGGACAAAAGAAGCCTGACCACTTCGCCTTCCCTGTCATACAGTTTTGCCCTCTATCGTAGGGATCAGGCCACCATCAAAATGTCTGACGATTCGTTCCGGGTTTCGGTCATCTGCTACCAACCGCATCATTCTTCGATTACATATTCGACGCCGAAGGCGATCCCGGCTGCTTTATTGGACAAGGTATCTAACATTGAAGCGTTGGCGGGAAAGAATCTTATTCGGTTGGACTTCAACAAGCTTGGCAAGATGGCGTTGGAAATCATTGCTGCTGGCATCGTTGGAATGCTGGGAATTGAGGACAAGACGAACAATGTCGTCAGCAAAGCGTTGAAAGTCTAGGCGGGTTTCTGGTCTGACAGAACGAAGTTTAATGTGAATTGAACTGGTTCCGGCAATTCGTTGGAAATTATACGACAGTCGGCCTGAAACGATTTTACTCCGTCAGGTTCTAAAAAGCCCACAACCATCAATTTGACGGGTTTCAGGGTATGCTGTTGAAGTTCTTGGAAGCCCAGCCGCAAAATCGTTGGTTCATCCTCGCGATCTTCAATATTAGCCGTTTCATGGAAGTCAAATGCTGGGGCAATCCCCGGAACATTTATAGCGCCAATGCTTCCGTACATTGGCCTTTCCGGTACTGTCGGGGGTTTGATTCTGTCAGCATCTAAAACATAAACTCCCACTGGGAACGATATTAGAATCTCAATATCTGTTGCTGGTGCCGTACCAGTATTCGCTATAGAAAACTCGACCTCGAAACTACTCGCACAAATCGCCTTCAGCAAATCAAGGCTTTCGTTATAGTCGATACATTCCTGACGGTATGCTTCCTTATCCTCGTCAGAAACCATCATATCCTGATATGTCCTTCCTATCCTACCGTCCGGAATATCAAGCTTTGGCTTCGATTCAATCGGAATTCCAATCTGAAAAGAATACTTTCCACAAACCTTCCCGTCATTCTCGAAGCCGACAACAATGCTGGGTTGTCTGAACTTCATCTTTTCGTTCTCCAGACGAAGACGATTTAGTTCTTTTGTTTGTTCATCGGGAACGCTGGGCAAACGGGTCGTAGGATCAGGACGAAGGAACTGAACTTTTCTTGCACGACATTTCGCTTCCATCCCGCCATCCTCGCTAGACATGACGACCTTCAGTCCGGGATTGTCATTTTGATACTTCTTAAGAAGCAGCAAAATATGATCATCGTTACTGTCGGGACTGTAGCCAGTCGGAAAATCTGCTTTCAGGATTTCATCGGCCAATGTTTCCAACGTAACCTCTTCGCGAACGCCGTTGTTCCTATTCCAGATTTCGCGAATATTTTCCAAGGCGCGGACGGCCCGTTGGGCTCGACGCGGATCTGTCTTATAATGATCCAACGCGTTCAAAACCGGGATGGTCAGAACCAACCGGGCTTCGCTGTCCCCTGTCAGTTTCAGCCAATCAATTTGACCAATCGGCGGAAACTCTAAAAATATACAAGCGTCTACAAAAACGACAGTCATCTCCGGCGATGGTAGCAGGTCAAACGTTTGATTTCAAATAACCCCAAACCGGAGTCGTGATGTTGCCAGGTTTATGAAATGGTTTTGGCAACATTGGGAAGCAATGAAGCGGCAGCACCCAGCTGCCACATCCGCAGCAATCGCCAGCAACTACGAATCGCTTTCCATTTTTCCTTGGCATGAACCTTCTTGAGGACGCCTCTGCGTACCTTTTCAGGAATGTCGGGATCAATCGAATCCTTGCAAGGACTCGTAAGCTGGAGCTTTGAGATATCCTTGTAAGCCCACCCGATAATCAGGAGCATCAACAACCATCCCGCGATGCGCAGTCCTCCTGCATGACGCAAGGGTGCTGGAGGATTCGGCTGATTCATTCGCCGGAAGAATACTACCTACCGCTGATTCTTATCAAACAACCCCTTGATCTCCTGCTGACCGCCCGGGGTGTTCATATAAATGATGTGATCGTTGATCTCAGCCGCTTTGTTGGGAATCGTCGAAACATCCACGTTCTTCTGCTCGATCTCGGCGCGCTTGGTCTTGTAGTTCGACTGCGGAACCGTCTTGGCCGGCACCGTGGAATAATCGTTCACGATTTTCGTTTCCACACTTTTGGTATCGACCTTCTTGTCGCGAACGGCTTTCTTGTCGGACAACGGCTCTCTCGGCTGCCCGCGCGTCGGCTGCGGGATGGAATCGTAATTCAACACAGGCGTGTCGATCACTTTGTTGCCGATATCGGCCTGTTTGTTGGGATCAACGTTCTCAAACCCGGCGCGCGCCACAGAGCTGGCGAGAACAGCCAAAAGAATCAAAACCGATACACGCGCCATTTTCATTGGAAAATTTGGTGCGGTCGAGAGGACTCGAACCTCCACGGGGGTAAGCCCACAGGCTTCTGAGACCTGCGTGTCTGCCAGTTCCACCACGACCGCACAACTGAAAAGGAATATATCTGCCGCCTCAGGATAGCGCAATCGGGAAATCCGATTTTTACGACGGCTTATCTGCCAGGGGTAAACTCCGGCACCGGAAACGTGGTCGCCCGTCTGACACTGATTGACAGGCTCTTCATTGCCTCCTCTTCACCCAACGAAAGCACCTCATCGAAATACGTAACCATCTGTTTCTCGGAGGCTTGGTCGACAACATTTCGATCCACCTCGCCCAACAGGATCTTCAAATCATCGCGCCGCTTGTCGATCTCCTCATTGCGGCGTTGAACCTCCCCGCTATCCCCGGCATCCGGCCGCATCGAATACAGCGCACGTTCAATCGTCTGCCCCACCATCTCCGTGAGCAAAAACTGACGGCGATGCTGCAGATACGTCGCGGTCTCCTTCAAGAGGGCACGCGTCACCTCCGCCACAGGCGGCTTGATCAAATCACGTGTGATGATCAACGCGTCCGATTCCGGCTTGAATCCCAGACGCCGCGCCGAGTAACGCGAATATCCGATCGCTTCCAACAATCTCACCCGCGCGGTCGTCGCTTCCGCGGTGTAATCATGATAAACCAGAGTCCCCACCGGCGGAGGATGCAGGTCGTCAAGCTTGGCCTTTTTCCTCGCGAGTACAAAAATCTCCGTCAGCCACGGCACCACATTATCATTGTCGTTTTCCTCGCAGTACTTCGCCCACTTCAACGCCAGTTCGCTCTCCCCCTGCCGCGCGGCGGCACAAGAAAATCGCAACGCGATTTGCACGTTCGTGCGGCTCGCCTGCAAGGCCGTTTCGTATAGCGCACGCTTGTCAGCCCAGGTTGAAATCAGTTCCGCGCCACCCCACAGTATGTTCACATCGTTGGTGCGTTTCTGGATGACTTCAAAAATCAGATTGGAATCAATCTGGCTGATGTCCATCAACTCCTTCGTCTGCACCTGCCCCAGCACTCGACGGGTGCGGTCGACGCGTCGAAAATCGTCGTAGGTGGGCAACCCCTCCGCAAATGCCGGTGCCAGATCGAGTCCGCACAAGACAAGAAAGCCTGAAAAAATCAGATGAAAGATATTTCGCATGTCGCTGGCAAAGCCGTCGGCTCGCTTACGTAATTCAGCTATTGTATTCTTACAAATCAATGGCTGTCAAAATCAACTTGGTCCGAAAAACGATCACGATCGGCGTCGGCGATCTCGTCGCGGAGCCGTCGATCAGCGTTGGTCGTGTTTCGGGCGTCAGCCAGTGGACACGCATGGCGCTCGGACGCGAGACGCACGTGGAACATCAGCGCATTCAATCGTTGCAATCGAAGACCTACACCAGCGAGTTTTTTGTCAAACACATCACACAGGTCGACGACTTTGAAGTGAAGATCCAGGGACGAATCGACGGCGTGCATTTGTCCGTGGATGGCGGTCCGGTAATCCTCGAGGAGATCAAATCCCAAGTCCTGCCTCCCATGGCGTTCGCCGCGTTGCAGGCAAACTCGCATCCGCACCATCTCGAACAACTCCGCCTGTACTGTTATTTTATCGAACAGGACGGCAAGAACGTCGTCGGCAAACTCGTGTACGTCAATGTCGTCGATGGCACGCCAAAAGAATTCGAGACCACCGGTCCATTCGCCGACTGCCGCACGATGATCGAGTCGCGCGTGCGGTTGCTGATTGCCGAGGCCCTCGAAACAGATCGACAACGCCACCTCCGGAGAAGCCGCGCCGATTCACTAAAATTCCCGCACGCCCAATCGCGCAAGTATCAGGACCAGATGATTGCTGCTGTCGATCACGCATTGAAGGAGGGACGACATCTTCTCGTCTCGGCCCCTTCCGGCATCGGCAAGACCGTCGGCGCGCTTTATCCTGCGATGAAGTTTGCATTCGCGAATGATAAACGCGTTTTCTTCATCACCGCAAAAAACACTCAGCACCAGCAAGCCGCCGAGACATTACGCAAACTCGAAGTGCCCACCGCCGTCGCGATCCGCTCGCGCGAAAGCATGTGCATTAATTCCGTATACGCCTGCCGCGAGGAATTTTGCCCGCATCTGCAAATGTTCCAGCAAAAGATGCAATCGACGGGGATCATCGAACGGTTGCTGGAGCAACGCGTGGTGACCACCGACACCATGGTGCAAGCCGGGCTTGGCACGAGTCTCTGCCCCTTCGAACTCGCGCTCATTGAAGCCGAGCGCACGGACGCGGTCATTTGTGATTACAACTACGTGTTTGACCCGCAGGTTTATTTCCGCCGCTTCTTTCAGGACGAGGACTATTCGAACGCAATCCTCATCATCGACGAAGCCCACAACCTGGTGCAACGCGCCCTCGAATATTATTCGCCCGTGCTCGAACGCCGCAAGGTTCACGACCTTTCGCGCAATCTCGCCCACGTTCAACCATCGCTTGCGAAAGAACTGCGTCGCTTCCTGCGCGTCATCGAGGATTATTTCAGCGGTAAGGTTTACGGTACGCCGGACGAGTATTCGCAACTTGAGCCCGAAGAAACCGTCGGCGACGGAAAAAAATTTCTCATCGATTCGCCCAAGCCATTTTTCGACGAACTGAAACCGACGTTCAACCGTCTCACCATCCGTTACCTGCTGGACAAAATCGAAAGCGGCCGCTCATTACCCGAAGACCCCGTGAGCGAATTTTTCTCGGACCTCGGAAAGTTCTACAGCGTCCTCAACATGGAGGGCGAAGAATTCTCCTTCGTCTTCGACACGACCGGCGGCGAGTCGATCAAGATCGTTTGCAAGGACGCCGCCCGAATGATCGGCGAACGCCTCGAAGGATTCCACAACGTCATCGCCATGTCGGCAACACTCGACCCGATGGAGTTCTACGAACGCATGCTCGGCTTCCCGGCGGAGCGCACCGACAAATTAAAGCTCCCGTCGCCCTTCCCCGTCGAAAACCGAAAGATCGCGATCATGCCGCAAGTCTCCACCGCGTTCCGACATCGCGGCGCGAATTACGACACGATCGCCGAAATGATCACGGCAACCACCGAAGTTCATTCGGGAAATTACATGGCGCTGTTTCCGAGTTATGAATTTCTCCGCAACACAGCGCGATACATCGAAGGCGGCGACTGGCAGTTGATCACCCAGGAACCCGGCATGACCGACGACCGACGCCAGCAGGTTCTCGACGCCCTGAAAACCTCAACGCCTCCGAAACTTGTCCTCGCCGTACAAGGCGGCATCTTCGCCGAGGGAGTCGACTACCCCGGCGAAACGCTTTCCGGCGTCATCGTAGTCAGCCCGGCCCTTCCGCAAGTCAGTTTCGAGCGGGAACTGATGCGGCAGTATTACCAAAAACATTACGGCAAGGGTTTCGAGTTCGCTTATCTTTATCCAGGGATGAATAGGGTCATACAATCGGTCGGACGCCTGATTCGCACCGAAACCGACACAGGGGTGGCAGTCCTCATTTGCCAGCGCTTTAAGCAAAACCAATATGTCGAATTATTCCCACAGGAATGGTGCGATGGCGATGTAGGCAGGATTGTTTGCAAGGACTTACGAGTCGAATTACGGTCATTTTGGGACGTGATTTCTGCGCGTCAAACAGGTGAAAAACCCTTTACATCGGGGAGGTTACAAATATAATAGGGGCCGAAGGTAATTAGGGGGTCGTTTCCTTAGCATTCATGATTCGAACGCAAGAAACATATCCATTGGGGATGAGAGACCGTTTGTCGACGGGTATCTCCGCCGCGCAAGAGTTCCTGCTTGAACAGCAGGCAGCCGACGGCCATTGGTGCGCCGAGCTGGAGGGCGACACGATTCTGGAGTCGGAGTACCTCATCTATCTCCATTATATAGACAAGCTCGACCCCACTTCCCTGCGCAAAGCAGCCAATTACATTCGTTCCAAGATTTTGCCAGAAGGCGGCGTCGCCATCTATCCCGGCGGCCCGTTCGAGATGAGCGGCTCGGTCAAAGCCTACATGGCGTTAAAGTGGGCGGGCGATTCCAAAGATGCCCCGCACATGGTGAAGACACGCGAGGCGATCCGCAACCACGGCGGCGTGACGAAGTGCAATACGTTCACAAAAATTTATCTCGCGATGATCGGGTTGTATCCGTGGGATGGTTGCCCGGCGATTCCACCCGAACTGATCCTGCTCCCGAAATGGTTCAGCTTTAGCATCTATAATATGTCAGCGTGGTCGCGCGCGATGCTGGTGCCGCTTTCGATGATCCGCGCGAATCGCCCGGTTAAACCGCTCCCGAAAGGCTGGGACATCGACGAACTCTGGATCAAAGGTTCAGGCAAAGACGATATCCGCCTGGCCCGCGATACCGAGACGTTCACGTGGCACAATTTCTTTCTGACAGTCGATAAAGTTTTGAAGTTCATCGACCGCCGCCATCCGTTCCGTCCGTTGCGCAAACACGCGCTCCGTCAATGCGAACGCTGGGTCATCGAACACGGGCGCACGCCCGGCGGTCTCGGCGCAATTTTCCCCGCGATGGCGAATTACGTGATGTCATTGCGGACGATCGGCTACGCGAACGATAGTTTCCTCGTCGAACACGGCATCCAGGAAATGGAACGCCTGAAGATCGAAGAGGAAGATTCGCTGCATTTGCAACCTTGCTTCTCGCCCGTGTGGGACACCGCGATCAGCATCAACGCGCTCCACGAATCCGGCATGCCCGGCGATAATATCGTTCTGCAGAACGCCGCGCGCTGGTTGCTCGACCGCGAAGTGCGCCGCCCCGGCGACTGGCGCATCAAACATTCCGAGAGTCATCGTTACACGGAGCCGAACAAGCCCGTCGGCGGCTGGTTCTTCGAGTATCACAACGAATTTTATCCCGACGTCGACGACACGATCATGGTGTTGATGGCGTTGAATCGCGTGCAGAGCGAGTTCGACCGCGAAAAATCCGCTGCCATCCGCCGCGGTATCCGCTGGGTGCTCGGCATGCAGGGCAAAGACGGCGGCTGGGCGAGTTTCGACAAGGACAACGACAAGTGGCTCTTCACGCAGGTCCCCTTCGCTGACCACAACGCGATGATCGATCCTAGCACGTCGGACATCACTGCGCGCACGCTGGAGTGCTTGAGCTATTTTGGGTTCACCGTCGAAGACGAAAGCGTCTCGCGCGCGATCGAGTTCATCAAACGCGACCAGTGCGCGGATGGTTCGTGGTTTGGCCGCTGGGGCACCAATTACATTTACGGCACGTGGCAGGTATTGCGCGGCTTGCGCACCATCGGCGAAGACATGCGCCTCCCCTACGTTCGCCGCGCCGCCGCGTGGATCAAGAATCACCAGAACGAAGACGGCGGCTGGGGCGAATCGCTCCGCAGTTACGACGATCCGCAATACAAGGGCATCGGCGAAAGCACCGCTTCGCAGACCTCGTGGTCGATCATGGGATTGATCTGCGCCGGCGAGATCAATTCTCCCGAAGTCGCCAAGGGCATCGAATATTTGCTCAACACGCAGAACCTCGAAGGCACGTGGGACGAGGAAGCATTCACCGGCACCGGCTTCCCGCGCGTGTTCTATCTCCGGTATCATTATTACCGGCACTATTTCCCGTTGATGGCGCTCGGCATGTACGTGCGCCAGAAGACCCGCACTTTTCAACCAGTGCCGCGCGAGCAACAAAAGTCGCGCGCCCTGCAACAATTCTTCAAACAACCCCGTCTGTTTAGGAAGGTGGCGCGCTTGCGCACCATCGCATCGTTGGACGAGGTCTAGAACGCGGTATCAAGGAGACGCAAGAAACATGAGATTCCCATTGACCCTTTCTGCCAAGATTGCCAAGCACATCGTCGGCAATCAAATGCGCGGCGTGGAGAAATTCGCGCTCGTGCTGCAACTCGAACCGTTGCACACCTGCAATCTCACCTGCACCGGTTGCGGACGCATCCGCGAATATTCGACCTCGTTGAAGGACATGATGAGCCTTGAGGACTGCCTCGGCTCGGCCGAAGAGTGCGGCGCGCCGATGGTCTCCATCTGCGGCGGTGAACCGACGATTTATCCGAAGATCGAGGAACTCGTCGACGGCCTGCTCGAACAGGGCCGCATTGTTTACATCTGCACGAATGGCATGTTCATGCGCAAAAAGATGCGCGAATGGATGGCCCGCAATTACGATGCGAAGAAAACCGAGCCGAAGATCAAGGCGCTGCTCGAAAAGAATTTGATCACCGAGAAGGACGCCGCCGAAATCCGCAAGGGCAAGAGCGACGGACGCCCCTCGATTGCGCCCAGCAAGTGGATGTATTGGAACGTCCACGTGGACGGCTTGGAATACATTCATGACTTGATCGTAGAACGCGAAGGCGTATTCAAGGAATGTGTCGAGTCGATCAAGATGGCCAAAATCCTCGGCTATCAGGTCGCCACGAATTGCACGGTTTATAAAGAAACCGACATGGACGAGATCGAGAAGATGTTCGACTTCCTCTCGAACCTCGGCGTCGATGGCCACACGATCACGCCCGGTTACGAATACGACGCCGCCAAGAAAGACATGATCAAGCGCCTCAGCAAGCAGCCTGAGGATTTCTTCCTCACCCGCAAGCTGACCCGCGAGAAGTTCAAGAACATCGTCGACTGGAGCGAGAAGTACACGTTCTTCGGCAGCCCGATTTATTTGGAATTTCTGGCCGGCAAACGCGACCTGCATTGCACCGCGTGGGCGATCCCGACCCGCAACGTCAAAGGCTGGAAGGCCCCCTGTTATCTCATGACCGACGGCCACTACGAGCGTTACCATGAAATGTTGGAGAAGGTGGACTGGGACAAGTACGGCGTTTACGACGGCGTTGTCCGCGATCCGCGCTGCGAAAATTGCATGACGCACTGCGGCTACGAGCCCACGCCTTCACTCGGCATTGACAAACAGCGCGGCGACACGTGGAAGCTCATCCGTTACAACTTCGGTGCCAAGCCCAAGGTCATCGCCGACGCCAGCCACGTGGACGCCTTCAACGGCGTCACCACCGGTCGCGGCCATCTCACCGGCAAAAAGGATTCCGTGCAAGCAAATATCAAACAGGTACTCGCAGAGCGCGAAGTAAACGCCGCCCTGGCCGCCCAGAACCAAAATGGCGGTGAAGGCACCTGCGGCAACCACGAGTAATCACGATTTTCAAGGCAGCAGCGGCCCAGCGTCGCTGCTGCCTTTGTCGTTTAAGTCACTTCCCCTTCATGAATCTCAAGTACCACCTCCACCTTTCGTCGTTTAGGTCCTTTACGTCCCTTAAGTCCCTTTCCCCGCTCCCATGAATCCAAAAACCATCTCGGTCATCGCCCTCAGCAACCGCGATTTCCCGGATTTCACCGCCAAACTTGCGGAAGCCGTCCGTTGGATCGAATTTGCAGCAAAGCAAGGATCCTCGCTCGCCGTCCTCCCCGAGACCATCAATCTCTACCGCGGCGACGGCGTCGCCCATCCGAACCCCCTTTCCCTTGACGAAGCCGCCCTCGATAACTGGGAGAAATCCACCGCCGTCCTTTTCGAAGCCGCGCGCCGTTGCAAAATCGCCGTCACGATTCCTGTCCTGATACGCGAAAAGAATGTTCTCTCCAATTGCTTCTTCCTGATTTCCAATACGGGCAAAATCCTCGGTCAGTATCGCAAAACGCAACCCACAAAAAGCGAACTCGACTGCGGCATCCAACCCGGCAAGCCCATGGTCTTCGATTGGGAAGGCATCAAAGTCGGCGGCGCGATCTGCTTCGACACGAACTTCCCTTCCGTCTTCGAACAACAAGCCAAAGCCGGCGCGCAACTTTTCCTCGTCCCCAGCCTTTGGCCTGGCGGCAGTGGCCTGAACTATTTTGCTCTTCGATATTCCGCCCCCATCGCGCTGGCCTATCCCGCCTGGAGCCGGATCATCGACATCACCGGCAAAGAAGTCGCCGACGGCGGCTACCGCAGCGAAACCCTTCGCTTCGGTTTTGGCGCGCCCGTTTACACAGCCACGCTCAACTTCGACCGCGTCACGCTGCACGCCGATTACAATCAGGACAAGATCGTCGCCCTGCAGGAGAAATACGGCTCACGCGTGCACGTGGAATTCGACCAGCAAAACTGTCTCTTCTTCCTAGCCTCCAACAGCCCCGACTTCACCACACGTAACGTGCTGAAGGAGTTCGGAATGCAGACCGCACAGGAGTATTTTGCATCGCATTAAGGTCCGAATTTATTGCACAAACGCTTGGGAAACGCATAACGATTCTTCGCCTCAGTTCCCTCTCCCTTGCCGTGTAAGGGAGAGGGTTAGGGTGAGGGTTTTGCCGTCGTGAATTGCCACATCTATTTGCAATCTTCGTATTACATTGTCACAAAACCCACGTTATTTTAAAATTCTCACTCTAATGCTTCTGTACCCACAATTCGATTTCGCCGTCTCGAAACTCCAATGATCGCCATTCTCGTCGCGGTCAAACAGGAGCTGAATCCGATCCTCCGGCGCGCCAACACGCCGCACGTCATCCGCCAGGAGCATCTCGATTTCTACGAAGGCACTCTCGCTGGTCAACCGGTCACCCTGCTGGCCCTCGGCGTTGGCAAGGAATGCGCGCGCATGGCCGCCGAGGTAACGATCCGCTGCTATCGCCCCGATCTGATCATCAGCGCCGGGTTCGGCGGCGGACTTCAGGGACAGTTGAACGGAGGCGACATCGTCATCGGAACCGAAGCGCTCGACTTGCATCCGGACGACGGCAAAAATGTTCGCTGCCGTTCCACCCAACCACTCGCGCGTTATCCGGAACTCGAAGCTGACGCTGGTGATTTCCATCTGCACTTTGGAAAAATTTTGACAACCGACGAGATGGTTTTAAAATCCTCCGTCAAAGCCCGCGTCGGCCAAGCCACAGGTGCCATGGCAGTCGACATGGAGACCAGCGCCGTCGCCGCAGTCGCCGCCGCGCACGACACGGATTTTCTCGCGTTCCGTTGCATCAGCGATACCGCCACGGAAAATTTACCCGAGGAGTTCAACGATTTCTTCATCGTCGGCCAGTTGCAACCCTCCCGCATTCTTGCAGCCTGCGCACGACGCCCAAGTCTGGTGTTGGACCTCGCACGGATGGGATATCGCGCGCATCAAGCCGGGGATAGTCTGGCTAAATTTCTGGTACACGCAGTGACGAAACTGCGATTGCCAAACGTAATCAACCGCAACGCCGCCTGATCTCTACTTCTCAGAGGCGACTTCGGCTTTCAGCAACGTCACACAATCCGTGTGGCTGCCCGCCGCTGCGTAATCGACCGCCATCTTGCCGGTCTCATCCATGACCTTGCGGTCGGCGCCACTCTTAAGCAGCACCTGCACAACTTCCTTGTGACCGTTTTGCGCCGCGTAGATCAGCGCTGTCTTCCCGGAAGCCGAGACAAGATTTGGATCTGCACCTTTCGCCAGCAGAAACGTGACGATATCCAATCGTCCACCCGCCGCTGCCGCCATCAGCGCAGTCGCACCACGACTGTTCGCCGCATTTACATCCGCACCCTTCGCCACGAGCGCCTTGGTCGTTGGCAAGTCTCCGCCATCCGCAGGAACAATCAACACGGCAGCAGAATTCGTCGTGATAATCGTGCGTGCACTTGTTGAAACACCTGAGGAAGCAACGGGCTGGAATCTCACACCGACTTCGCGCGTTCTAAAACCTGTCGGCACCGGTGGAACAATCGTGCCGTTTTGTAGCACTTGAGGCTGACTCCATTGGTTGGGATACGGAAGTTCAGTGGTGGAACTAACGCCGCCAGCCAGAAGGCCTGAAACACTCCCGCATAGAATCAATCCAACGACGATCGATTTCACGGCAGAAGTATACCCCGAGGAAATTAAACTTTCCAGCCCCGTTCCTTGGCAATCTGCAAACAGGCCGGCAGCAGGATCATCCCGCTGACCAGACACGCCAAAATCCCGATGGTCATCACAATCCCAAGACTGCGAATACCTTGATGCGCCCCGATGATCAACGTGGCAAACGCCGCCAGTGAATTAAGCCCCGAAAGAATAACAGCGCGCCCGGTGCTCTTGCTGTAAAACGTCGTCTCGCCTTCCTGCCGGTAGCGCTGCACGATGTACACACCGTACGCCACACCAATCCCCACCATTAACGGCAACGTCATTATGTTCGCCGGATTAAACTGGATTCCAAACACGCCCATCACTCCCACCATCCAGATCATTCCCGTGATCAACGGCAAGAGCGTTAAAATCGACGCCAGAATCCCGCGAAGATCGATGGCGATGATGATCACAATCACCAGAAACGCCCAAAGCGCCGCCTTGATGTAGCCGTGCAACAGAATCTCAACAAACTCGAACAACCCCAGCGGCGTCCCCGTGACGTGCGGCGCCACCTTCCGAACATCGTTCACAAATCTTACCAGCGGCGCGCGATCCCAGATATTTTCCTTCGGGAACACGCGGACCAAAAACTTTCCGGTCTTGCCCACCAGCATCCGCCGCAACTCCTTCGGCACATCATCCACGCCCATGGTGCGGTCGGTGATCTGCGTGGTCATCAACTTCATCTGCGATTCGAGATCCGCGTAAAACTTCTTCTCGTATGTCTCGATTATTGGACCGGCCGACTTCTCATCCAACTGCTGAATCCGGGCGCGCGCCTTCTTCAGCGACTCGACCATGGGCTCCAACACACGCAAACTTTTTTCATCTTTCCGATCGCGCGCCGCGCGAATCAGCTTGTCGCCATGAACGCGCAACGATCCCAACGACCTGGTCAGTGCTTCAATGTCCGCAGGATCAAACGGCGGAATCTGGAATCGAATCTCGCCCATCTCGTCCTGGATCTTCCTGATAATTCCGACCTTGGCCTGCTGATTCTCGGGAATGATTTCAGCAATACTGTGAGCCGACCCAACAGTCGGCAACCCAGTCAGGCTGCTTTGCATGACACGTGTCTCGTCCAGATTGGTGCAAACCACGGCCGCAAAAATCGTGGATTCGGCGTCGGCCTTCAACAGACGCAATTCCGTATCAACTGCCGGCAGGTGCTTCGATTGCAAATTCAGAACGTTATAATCAAAACGCGCATTCCAGATGCAAACCAGCGAACCCACGGTCAACGCCGCGCAAACCAGCAACGTCTTGTACGGACGCTTCAACAACCAGTCCTCAAATCGCCCCGCCGCCGCTTGCGCCGGAATGCTCGTCGATTCCTTTTTGCGATGCACGACAAGCACGAGCGCCGGCAACACCACCATGGTCATGATCGTGGCGATGACCAATCCGCCACCTGCAATGATGCCTAGTTCGATAACCCCTTTAAAACCGCTCAAGCCCATCGCGAAAAACGCGGCCGCGTTGGTCAGGCCTGCCGTAAAGATACTCGTGCCCGTGTTTTGAATCGCCTTGCACACAGCATCGACACGATTTTTGCTCCGGCTGAATTCTTCCTCGAACCGCGCAATCAGTTGGATTCCCAAGTCGATCCCCAACCCAAGCAGCATCACCGCAAACGTCACCGTGATGATGTTCAAGTGCCCGACCGACAAGGTTGCCCACCCCATGCTCATCGCGATCACAAGGATCATGCAGAACACGCCAAGCATCGGCCGGACGATCTCGCGGAAACCGAACGCAAAAATCACGATGATCAACACCAGCGTAATGACAGTCGCCACCATCGCATCGTGCTGGGAAGTGAGCATCTCCTTGTAATCGAGCACCGGCTCACCCGTCAGATTGATCTTCACGTCGGAAAAATCAGACTGAACCGACGCCAAAGCTCCTTCCACTTTTGGCACGGTCGCCTCATGAAACGCCTCGGCAGCTTGCTTCTCCGGCCTGCGCGGATGGATCAACAAGAGGTACATTTTGCCATCGCGATAAACCTGATAGCCGCCCCACTTCATTTCCTTGTCCGCTTCACCCACCATGTCATCACTGAAAAACGCAGATGCCCATGGTGAAAGAAATTGACTGGTAGTATTGGTCTGCGGGACTGCCATTTGATCGACAACTTTGGTGATGGTGGGAAGGAACGATTCCATGTCGCGCCGCTGCGCCTCGGCCGCGCCTTCCATCTGGCCGAACATCTGATTCATCGTGTCGAAAAACGTGTAGAGCTTCGGCTTGTGCTGAAGAATGGCGAGCAGCTGTTTGAAATCCTTGATCGAACCGCGGATTTTTTCGAGGTCGCCAACTTCCAAATAATAAAGGAACCATGGTTTGAGCGCGTCGTAATTGACCTTATAGAACAGGTCATCCTCGACAAAATTTTGCGCCAACTTGTTGTATTTGGGATTTGAATTGTTGGCAGGATCGAGCAACGCCTTGGCAATCGCATCGACAGCCGCGCGATTGCGCTCGGGACTGTCGCTCTCGACGACGACAATATAATCCTCTTCTGAGCTAAACTCGTGCGCATATTCATCGAAATTGCGCATGTACTCGCTGTCACGTCCGATGAGATCGTTGCGGCTGGTTTTAAAATCGAGCCCCTTGACCGTATACACCGCCGAAACGATAGCGAGGATGATTCCCAACACTACAAACGCCTTGGGCCATCGCTTGATGGCATTCGACAACGCCGCTAGATATCGCACTCGACTCATCAGTTTTCCCACAAATCGGCAGGCACTTCGGACAGGTCCTTGGCTACCCAGTCCGCCCCCAATGCTAATAAGCTCGCGGCATCCAGGCTCGTTGTCAACGCGAGGCAACGACTTCCCGCCGCTTTTGCCGCGCGCACTCCACTGTTCGCATCCTCAATCACCAGGCAACGTTCGTTCGTAAGCCCGATCTGTTTCGCGGCAGTCAGGAAGATCTCGGGATCAGGTTTTTTATTTTTGATCTCTGTCCCGGTTACAAGTGCGTCGAATTGATTGAGCGGCAGCCCGATCTCGGCAAGTGTGCCAATAAGTTTCATCCGATCGGCACTTGTAGCTACTGCAAGTTTAAGACCGCGGGCGCGGCAATCAGCAACGAATGAAAGCACTCCCGGCAGCGGCTGCAAACGTCCCTTGATCAATTCCAGATAAATCGCGTACGCACGCGTCTTGGCATCCGGAAACAACAGTTTGATGCCGTACTTTTCCGCTACGCCCCCGAGGTAACGATCCTCCCCCATTCCACGGAAAGGGAAAAAGTCGCGTTCGTCCACCCGGCAGTGGTGATCGCGGGCGAACATTTCGACGGCGGCCTGCGCCATGAAATCCTCGGAGTCGGCGAGCACACCGTCCATGTCGAAAATGACGCCTAAAAAAGGGCCGCGTGATGCAGTCACAATGTCTTAACGCGCTGCAGCAGGTTCGGCGTCCTTCTTGCCCTTGTTTGCAAGCGCCGCCTTCACGAGATTGGCACCGAGGCTCCACATCGGCCCGAGCGGATTCTTGCAATCCGCGAGGACCGCATCAAGAGCATTCGTAAAATACTGGATGTCCTCATCCGTGATCACAAACGGCGGCAGCACGCGAATGATGTCACCATGGTTGCCACTCACCTGTGACAGCACATGGTGCTTCTCGAGCAACGGCATCACAATCATCTGCGCAAACAGCCCATCGTGCGCCGCATGCACCGCCTTCCACGCCATCTTTAAGCCGAGGCTCGTGGGCGTATGGAATTCGATACCGACCATGCACCCCTTGCCACGAGCTTCCATGATAAATTCATGCTTCGCTTTTAGCCCGTTCACCGCGTCGATCAACTTCTGGCCTTGTATCGCGCAACGCTGGATTAAATTTTCCTGCTCAAGCACGTGCAACGTCGCGAGTCCCACCGCCATGCCGAGATTGTTGCGTCCGAAGCTCGATGAATGAACCCAGCAACGATCCATGCGATTGAAAACTTTTTGATAAACCGAACGCCGCGCGATCATCGCGCCCACCGGCACATAACCGCCGCTCAACGCCTTGCTGGTGGAAACCAAATCCGGCTCCAGATTCCAGTGTTCAAACGCAAAGAATTTTCCGGTGCGGCCGTAACCGGTCTGCACTTCATCGCAGATGAACATCGTCCCGTACTTGCGGCAGAGCGCCTGAGCGCCGGGCAGGAAATCGGGATCCGGGACCCGCACGCCCTTGCCCTGGATGCATTCGACGATCAGACCGGCGATGTCGCGCTTCGAGAGAACGCGTTCGAGTTCCTCGAGATTGTTGTACGGCACCATCACGCCGGGCAGATACTGCTGGCCGAACCCTTCGCGAAATTCATCGTTGCCCATCACCGACAACGAACCCATCGTCAACCCGTGCCAGCCGTGGTCGAGATATGCCAGACGTTCGCGGCCCGTGGCGGCGCGTGCAAACTTTAATGTGGCTTCGACCGCCTCGGTGCCGGAGTTACAGAAAAAGACGGCGTCCAAATGCGGCGGGCAGCGTTTGATCAATTGCTCCGCCATCAACCCGCTGAGGAACGAGCAATCCATCTGCACCATGTTCGGCAGATCAAGATCGAGGACATCTTTGATCGCCTGTGCAACCGTCGGATGATTGCGACCGATCGAGAAGACACCGAAGCCGCTCAGCATGTCGAGGTAGCGATTACCTTCCTTGTCCCACAGGTACTGGCCTTTGGCCTTCGTGTAAACCTTGTCGAACCCGATGGTGCGAAACACTTTTACCAGGGTCGGGTTGATGTACTTCTCGTGCAATTCGTAGTTCTCGCCGAGGCGCGAGGCCACCACCTGTTTCAAATCAAACGATGACATAAGGCGCGTAGATTAACCGTCGATTCCACACGGGGCAAGTTGAACTTTACGGGGAAAAAATGCGACTACGGCTTCACGGTGTCGAGGTTCACACCGACAACATCATCGCCAGTACCATGGTCGTCCACTTTATTGGACCCACAGGAATAAACCTTCAGAACGGAGTCGAACTGAATCCGATACGGAGTACCCCATGGATCGACGATCTCACCCTGACCGTTCAGCTCAAAATCTTTGGCGTCAATGTAATCAAGGCGCCGTGGATTCTGCCCCTCCACCGATTCGCCGCGCAACAGCTTGCAAATTACGGCAAAGGAGCCATTAGGATATTCGCCATAATCACGATAATAACCGCCAAATCCCACGATCGCCGTGAGCAAATACGACGCATCGTCCCTTGCTTTGCTTTGCCTCCGAATCGGCGCCGTCAGAAAATATCCAAGAATCCCAAGAACCGGCAACGCACTGCAGGTGATGAGCACCCACTTTTTCGACATCGGCGGTTTTTTCTTCTTTTTCATTTGGAAGCAGAAGTTTTCATCAGCTTCGCCGCATCTTCCTTCCAACTTGCGCTCTCAAACTGCCGATCGGGCCACGGTTTGGCATCGATCACTTTCTTCAAATAAGTCTGTGCCTCGTCGCCGCGGTTATTCTCCTTCAATGCCTCGCCAAGGTACAACCAATTTTCAGGATAATCCGGGAACAATTCCACTGCCTGCTGCAGCAACTTCAGTCCCTTGCGCGGGCTCCCGATACTCACCGGTGGCGCCGGTGTCCGCAAATGCAAAATCGCTAAGATACGGAGCGGCCCGGCATAGTCGTATTTATTGTCCAACTCCGCGGCGCGTTTGAGTTCTGTCTCCATTTCGCCAACCGCCTTCAAGCCGTACGTCCGGTCTGCATTAGCCAAAAGCCCGACATTGATCGCGTACCAATAATGACACTCCACACGATCCGGCAACAATGTCATCCCGTGCCGCGCGATGGTCAACCCCATCTTCGCCGCTTTTTCCCGAGTGTCTTTGCTGGCATGATTGGCTGCGACAAACGCCCACGCCTCGGCGGCCTGCCATTGAGCGTCGTAATCCTTCGGCAGGCTGTGAGCCACCTGCTCCATGCTCTCGGCGGCTTCGGTCATTCGCTCAACAGTCCGGGGTTGCCGGCTTCCCAGGTCATGCGCCTCATCGCGCAATTTACGCGCATCACGTTCGGTCAGTTTTTCTGACGGATTCCGTTTTACGCGGACATGATCCACGTTGGCGCAACCCCACGCAAAGCAAAGACAAAGCACTACGAGCCACTGGCTATTTCGCATGGAACCGCTCCTGTGCCTTTTTCAAACGCGCTTCGTCGATATCGCTGAACGATTCCACGCGAACGCTGTTGAGGATCTCCTTGCCGGCGGGATCATTACTCATGTTCTTCAGGGAGAGTTTGAATTTATCAACATCAAGCTTCCCGACATTAGGACGAAAGAGAACAACGAGATTGCGGGGCAGATCATCCGAGGTAAAAACGGCTTTCGTCTGCGGCCCGAGTTCGCTGTCGAGACTGATGACCTTCCAGGTTGCCTCCTCCATCAATATCGCATCGGGAGCGTTCTTGGATTTTTCGGCCAGATCAAACACCGCTCCCTCCACATCCGTGACCGACTTCAACCGAATCTCCTCGCCCAGCTTGTTTTGAAGAATGACCGCGATCACATATTGTTGTTCGGCCGCGAGAGGAGTCGCGATTGTTTTGCCGGCAAATTTAGAAACGTCGTCTGGCGCATCCTTGCGCGTAACGAGCACATAACGTTCTGCATCCACCTTCTGCTGTTTCGCCTCCAGCAACGCTTCCATGCCGAGAGTCTTGGCATATGTTAGATAAAAACCCGGCGTCACGATTCCCACCGGCGGCTTCGAGACCACGCAATAATCGATCGCCTTTGCCGGATCATTGAAAATACGCGCGTCGAAATCGCTGCCGGATTGTTTCCCCGCGTAAGCCGCGAGAGTCGAGACTGTCGGTCCCGCCGTGTCCTGCGTGGCAAATTTTTCGCCCGTCTTCAAAAATAGAAAGCCGGCCGCTGCCAGTATAATGTGCAAATTCATGTGGATCGATTCCCCCAATTTTTAAGAACAATCCAAAGCTTTTCCGCTGTCGATAAACGCACCCGTCCGTCGAGAACGGCGAACCCCTTCGCTTCCATCTTTTTCAAGATTCCCCCGTAGATGCCGATCATTACCCGTAATGTACTACGACTATCGGCATCAATCATCCCAATCAAGGGTTGGGCATCTTTGTAAAACTGCTTCGCACGCGTCGCCTCGAATTTCATGAGTTCAACGAACTGCGGCGTGAAATTGTTATTCATGATGTCGGCTTCGGTCACGCCGAACTTTTTCATGTCTTCCTGCGGCAGATAAACTCGCCCCAACTGTGCATCTTCTTTTACGTCACGAAGAATGTTCGTGAGTTGAAACGCAATCCCACAGGCTTCCGCCGGAATTTTTGCTTTCGGATCCTTGTAACCGAATACCGGGATCACAACGAGGCCGACCACGGACGCAACGTGGTAGCAATATTTATAAAGATCATCGAACGTCTGGTAGCGCGTGACGTCCTGGTCCATGTCCGTGCCGTCGAGAAGTTCGTAAAAATAGCGTTGCTCGATCCCGTAGCGTTTCACCGTGTCGGCCAGTGCGGGCAGAATCGGCTCGTCGGATTGACCGGTGGAGAAAACTTCATCGATTTTCTTGCGCCACTCGCGCAACCCATGCGCGGCCACTGCCGGATTCGCCGCACCGTCCGCGATGTCGTCGCTGCGCCGCATGAAGGCATAGATCGCGCACATCGCGCGGCGCTTCTCCGCGGGCATGACGATGAAAGAGTAAAAGAAATTCTTCCCGGTCTTCCGCGCGATTTCCCCACAAAGTTGGTACGACTCCTCCAGACTGACGCTCATTGCGCCCGATTATGTCGGGCGAAGGACATGTCTGCAAGAATACTGTTTGGAGTGAGCAGTCTTTTGCCTATGGATGGCCTGGAATTCTGGCCCACATGTGAACCTGGCCAAATTCATCAATAATTTTGATAAACCTGCCGGCCTCCTGATCGATTCGGGCGTGGTCATTAAGAACAGCCCCTATGGCAATCTGCTCTCCCTTGGCTGTGTCACTGGTACTAAGGAATTCGCCATTGGGTGTTTTGGGCCCCAAACAAGGATCCACCGCCTTGCCGACATAATCGACAATCCACATGCAGTAACTATTGCCAGCAGAAAGACCCCGGCATCGCGTTTGCACAAAGGATGTACCCTTCTTGCCATCGAGCCGAATGTTGACAATTCCCTTTGCCTTTGGGCTTGGAGCCGGATCGGGAATTGTCATTCTTACATGTGCCCGATACCCTACTTTTGCAGGTTTTTCTACAAACTCGGGAATGATCGTCTGGAGATAGGCATTGGAGGAAACGTCCGCAATCATGACAAAGCGATTCGTAAGCGCCTCCACATCGTCCACCCCGAGCTGTACAGGCGCGGATTTCTCTCCCACCAAATCTAATGACCAAGTTCCCGTTTCGCCAGGACCATCGAGTGTATTCACGAAAATGAAATTATTCGTGTCGTAGGGAGCCGCTCCAATGAAAACTGCTAACCCACCAGCCGGTGAGCCTTGTGGCACGCCAGCCACGGAGACATGAAACTCCTGAACGGAAGAATCCTTAGTAATCAATACTGTGCCGGAAGCCGTGCCTGCTTCATCACCGTCAAGGCGCTGAAGTGCTATGACAGAAGTTAATTTATCAGACGAAGACCCGGCGAAACAGTTTAATGTGTAAGCCAGAAACAACAAGGAAACGATCGTCGTCGCTTTTGTGAATAATTGCATTTTTAGCTTAGGCATCATGCTTCAAATCTCCGGTGACAATTTCGTCCCACACAGTAATTAGCACGAGTAATGCCAGAAATCAGCGGAACCGCGCATCCCCAGACTGCATCTTAAGCTTTAAGCAGAAGCTACTTAGGAGGAAAACGGCTCAATATGAATCGTCACGTCATTGATGCGCGGTTGCTGAGCGCGAATCCGGTCCTTCACCGTGTGGGCTAATTCGTGAGCCGCCGCGACGGTCATCGTGGCGTCCATTTCGACGTGCATGTCCAAAACAAAACCGTACCCCATTTTCCGGGCGAAACATTTCTCGACGCCACGCACGCCTTCGACAGTCAAAGCGATCTGCCGAGCGGTTTCGATCAAGGACGCGTCCGGCACTTCATCCATTAACTCACGTACGGCGGGACGCAGGATCCGAAGACCATTCCATCCAATAACAAACGCGCCAAAAACAGCAGCTACATCATCTGCTGATTTGTATTTCTCGCCGCCAACCAGCGCGATACTGATCCCAAGCGCGGCAGCGGCGGAAGTAATGGCGTCGCTGCGATGATGCCACGCGTCTGCAGTCACCACACCGCTTTCCACTTCCACTCCGACCTTGGACACAAGACGGAATAGAACTTCCTTCACAATCACGACTCCCAGCAGCACATAAAGGGTGAACGGAGCCGGGGAATGATGCGGAGTAAATATTTCGCGGGTCGCCTGCACAAGGATCAGAATCGCGGCACCAATCAACATGAATGCCACAATACTTGTCGCAAGCGTTTCCGCGCGACCGTGTCCGTAGGGATGATTTGCGTCTGCTGGTTTGGAGGCAATGACAACACCACGCCAGACAATGATGGAACTGGCGATGTCGGCGAACGATTCGATGGCGTCGGCAATGAGCGCGTAGGAATTCCCGAGAACGCCAGCAGTGAATTTCACAACGGCGAGCACAACATTGGTCACAAGTCCAACCTTCGCCGCACCTACACTGCGTTGGACGCGGGTCGCACTCACTGTGAAAACTTTAGCAGCGAGATTTGGCGAGCAGACAAAGCACAGCCTTTTGAGCGTGGAGACGGTTTTCGGCTTCGTCGAAAATCGTCTGCTGATTCGCTTCGAACACTTCGGCAGTGATTTCCAGACCGCGATATGCCGGAAGGCAATGCATCACCAGCGCATTTGGCTTGGCGAGTTTTAACAGCGAATCATTGATCTGGTAGGACGTGAAAATCTTAAGGCGCTCTGCCTTCTCGGCTTCCTTGCCCATCGACACCCAGACATCCGTGTAAAGCACATCGGCGCCGCGCGCGGCTTCCTGGATGTTTTCGGTCACGTGAATATTTCCGCCGGCACGCTTCACCCAATCCGCACCAGGTTGATATCCTTTCGGCGCCGCGACCCACAATTCCATGCCGGTCTTCGCTGCCCCGAACAGCCACGAGTTGCAAACATTGCAGGCACCGTCACCCGCGAACACGATCTTCCTCCCCTTCAGGCTTCCGAGTTTTTCGGTGATGGTCTGGAGGTCTGCGAGAATCTGGCACGGATGCTCGTCGTCGGTGAGCGCATTGATAACGGAGATCGAGCCATACTTGGAAAACTCTTCGACGTCGCTTTGTGCAAACGTCCGGATCACCACGCCGGCGACGTAACGCGACAAAACACGCGCCGTGTCGGCAACCGTTTCGCCGCGGCCCATCTGGATATCGTTCGTCGAAAGATAAAGCGCAGAGCCGCCGAGTTCGCGAATCCCGACCTCGAAGCTCACACGCGTGCGCGTGCTGGCCTTGTTGAAAATCAACGCCCACGTCTGTCCCTGCAATGGCTGCAGTGTGGATTTACCGCGCGTAGCTTTCAATTCCTTCGCCAGCGCCAGAATTTCCGTGATCTGCGACGGCGAAAGTTGTTCCAACGTCAACAAATGCTTCATAGATGCTTCCCGCGCCAGCCGCTGTGCCGGTAGGTGCTCTCCTGCACTTTTGCCATCCAGTTGTTCAACCGCTCGCGCACCTGGTCGGGCGTTGCCGTCATCAAGCCCCAGCGCAATGTGACGACCATACCCTGCTCGTTGATGTCTTCGATGAACATGCTGTTCGGTTCCATGTGCTGGTTCCAGTTCATCAGAAATTCCTTCGACGGCATCGCTTCCCAGGCGAAACGCATGCGCTTTTCTTTCGCCGTCGCGATCGGGAGCACTTTCTCGACGTCGACAGTTTCGATGTGTTGTCCGACCTTGCCGTCCATATTAGCTGTTGGGGAAGTCATTCAAACTTTTCCTTACTTTATCGACCGCTTCATCCACTTCGGCGCGCGTCACGTTCAGCGACGGCAGGAAGCGGATCACATTTGTCCCCGCCATCACACCGATCAAACCATGCTCCGCCATCTTCAAAACAAACGGCTTGGCCTCGATGCCGAGTTCCATCCCGATCATCAATCCTACGCCGCGCACTTCCTTGACCTGCGGATATTTGCTCCGCAGTGCGCGGAGGCTATTCATGAAATAATCACCCATCGCTCGCGCGTTTGGCATCAAGCCTTCGCGCTCGATCGTGCCGAGCACTTCCAAGGCAACGGAACAAGCCAGCGGCGTGCCGCCAAATGTCGTCGCGTGCGTCCCTGGCCCGAGCACGTCCTGGTAAGGCTGCCGCGCCCAGATCGCGCCCATCGGGAAACCGCCCGCCAATCCTTTCGCCCACGAAATCGCATCCGGCACCGCATCTTTTGCGACCGATTTGAAACCGCAGAATTCGCCCGTACGACCAATGCCGCATTGCACTTCGTCATACATCAAAAGCAAATCGCGATCGTTGCAAAGTTTCCGCAAGCCGAGCAGGAATTCCGGCGTCGCCGGCTGAATCCCGCCTTCGCCTTGGATCGGCTCGAGCAAGATGGCCGATGTCTTCGGGCCCACCGCTTTCGCCACCGCATCGAGATCGTTGAACGGCACATGCCGGAAACCTTCGACTAGGGGTTCGAATCCCTTTTTGACCTTCTCCTGCCCCGTCGCGCTGATCCCGGCGATGGTTCGTCCGTGAAAGCTTCCCTGGAACGTCAAAATTTCATACCGCCCGCCGCGTTCATTTCCCCACTTGCGCGCGAGTTTGTACAACCCTTCGTTCGCCTCGCCGCCTGAGTTGCAGAAGAACACCTTGCCCGGCGTGCCGACGAGTTCCACCAGTTTTTTCGCCAGCAACCCTTGCGGTGCGTTGTAATAAAGGTTCGAAACGTGCACAAGCTTCGACGCCTGTTCGAGCAAGACTTTCGTCAACGCGGAATGCCCGAGCACGTTGACCGCGATGCCGCCCCCGAAATCGAGATACTCTTTCCCGTCGACGTCCCACACGCGCGACCCGCTCCCCTTCGCCAGCGCGAACGGCAGCCGCCCGTAAGTCGGCATCACATACTTGTCAAACTCCGCAATCAATTCCTGCGTCTTTGTCATTGCTGTGCGAACAACTCCTCTAATTGTTTAACCAAATGCGACTTACCTTCCCACTGCGCAAGCTGATGAATCCAGCTACGGACGTACTGACGATCAAGTTTGTCTTTCTGACGAATTACAGGCACATGCGCTTCATCCAGTGAACGGGCAACACGGGCTAGAAGCTCCTCAAACATGTTCAATCACGGCAAACTGTTCAAACCGCGAACTAATTCAATTTTTGCGGCTAGATTATCCCGCGCATACGAAGCATCAACAGCGCCGAGCTTCTTCGCTTCGATCCATAGAGCCTCATAGATTCGCATCGCCTGTTGCTCGGAAACAAACTCGTCCAATCGAGCAATGTACTTTCGCTCAACTTCCCGAACTTCATTCCATGCTCTTGGAGTCATAGACTAAGTTTACCAAATTCAATTGAAATAAGCCACACCGACCAAACCTATTTCACCACTTCTGTGCCAATTCCTTTGTCGGTGAAAATTTCCAGCAACAGGCTGTGCGGAGTACGTCCGTCGATGAAATGCACGCGGCGCACGCCGGCGTGAACGGCGTCGACGGCACTGTCGACTTTGGGGATCATCCCCTTGTCGATCACACCGGTTTGCTTTAACGCAGCCACGTCTTCCGTCTTCAAACTTGAAATCAATGTCTCAGGCTTCGTCGGATCGCGCATCAAGCCGGGGACGTCGCTCATGAACACCAAACGTCGCGCGCCAATGGCGCTGGCAAGTTTCGCAGCAGCAACATCGGCGTTAATATTGTAGGCGTGCCCGTCCTCACCGAGACCAATCGGGCTGATCACCGGCGTGACAGACGAACGCAGACATTTTCGCAAGGCTTCCACTTCCAAACCGACCACTTCACCCACGTAACCCAAATCGTTGCCGTCCTGGATCAACTTCCGGCATTTGAAAATTTCTCGTCCATTGAAACTGCGCGCTTTGCCGCCACGTTTCTGGATCATCTCGACGATCTCGCGGTTGATGACATTGAACAACACGTCCTCCACCACTTTCATCGTCGGTTCGTCGGTTACGCGCATGCCTTTAATGAAATTAGCCTGGATACCCGCCTTCTCCATCGCGCGCGTGATCGCCTTGCCGCCACCGTGAACGACGACCGGATTGATGCCGGTCGCTTCAAGAAAAACAATGTCGGTCACAACACCGGAACGAACCTTTTCGTCCGGCGAATCCATGAAGCTGCCGCCGTACTTGACGACAAACGTCGAGCTCCGGAAACGCTGTATATAAGGAAGCGCTTCCAGCAATACTTCTGTCTTTTGAATCAGCTCGTTCAATTCTATTCGCCTTTGTTGAACGTGACGTAATTTTCCGTCAGGTCGCACGTGTGCATCGTGCAATGGCCGTGGCCGAGGTGCAGATCGATGCGCACAGTAAACGTCGGCTGCTTGACGATCTTCTTCAGCTTGGCCAATGGCGTGCGCGACGGCTGACCTTTTTTCACCGAGGAAACGCCGTTGTAGGAAATATCCACTTTCTCTTCGACGATCTTGGCGCGGCTGTAGCCGATCGAGTCCATCAACCGACCCCAATTCGGATCGCCGCCACACCACGAACATTTCACAAGCGCCGAATTGCAAACCGCGCGCGCGGCAAACTCCGCGTCCTTGTCATTGCGCGCCCCGTGAATTTCCACGGTCACAAACTTCGTCACGCCTTCGCCGTCTTTCACGATCATCTTGGCGAGTTCGAGGCAGACATAATCGAGTGCTTCCTGCAACGCCGGCATCGGCGCGCGGCCCGCGACACCGTTCGCGAGACAGATCACGGTGTCGTTCGTGCTCATGTCGCCGTCGACGCTGATGCGATTGAAACTCTTGTTCACCGCGTGCTTGAGCGCCTTGCGCAACGCACCCGCAGGGACCGCGGCGTCGGTCGTCACAAAGCCGAGCATCGTCGCCATATTCGGATGAATCATCCCCGCGCCCTTGGCGATGCCGCCGACGTGGAAAGTTTTGTTGCCGGCTTTGAAAGAGACCGCGCATTCCTTGGGGAACGTGTCGCTGGTCATGATCGCTTGCGCGGCATCATGCCCGCCGTCGCGCGTGACCTGCGTGAGCAATTTCTTGATGCCGGCTTCCACTTTCACGATCGGCAACAACACGCCAATGCGTCCCGTGGAACAAACCAGCACTTGTTCCGTTGGCGCCTGAATTCGGCGCGCCACGGCAGTCGCCATGGCTTTGGCGTGGATCATGCCGATGTTGCCCGTGCAGGCATTCGCGTTGCCGGAGTTGGCAACGATCGCGCGCGCCTTGCCGCTCTTCACATGCTGCATGTCGAGTTTGACGGGTGCAGCTTTGACCTGATTTTTTGTGAAGACGGCGGCAACTGTCGCCGGGACATCGGACACGACCAGCGCGAGATCTTTCTTACCCGTTTTCTTGATGCCCGAGAAAATGCCGCCCGCGTGAAAACCGCGTGCCGCTGCGATGGAACCACCGACTTTAGAGAAGCCCGAGAGTTTCTTCATATCCACAGACCAGATTCATACACTGCACCGCCTGACCAGCGGCCCCTTTTGTGAGGTTATCGATCACGCTGCTGACGACGAGTCGGTTCGTCCGCGCATCCACGCGCACGGAGATGTCGCAGAAATTCGATGACTCGACATTCTTGGTGTCGGGCATCAAATCCGTGACGCGCACGAACGGTTCGCCCTGGTAAAACTCGCGGTACAACGCCAGCGCGTTATCCGGCTTCGTCGCGAGATCTGCAAAGATCGTCGATTCGATGCCGCGATTGATGGGAATCAAGTGAGGTATGAAATTGATGAGAGTCTGCCTGCCGGCCATCAGCGAAATCTCCTGCTCGATTTCCGACAGATGCCGGTGCTTCGGGACGCTGTACGCCCGCACGCTCTCGTTGCATTCGCAGAATAAATAGTCTTCGACCGCCTTGCGTCCGGCGCCGCTGACGCCGCTCATGCTGGAAGCGATGATCGTCTCAGGTTTGATCAATCCCTTCTTCAACGCAGGCATCACGCCGAGCAGAATACTGGTCGGATAACATCCGGCACACGCCACAAGTTGCGCCTTCCGGATTTCTTCGCGCCGGATTTCCGGCAGACCATAAACCGCCTTCGCCAGCAATTGCGGCGCGGGATGTTCGTGGTCGTAAAATTCCTTATACGTCGCCGCCGACTTTAAACGGAAATCCGCGGAGAGATCGAGCACCTTCATTCCTTTTTGGAGCAACGGCACCGCGAACTCCGCGGCCACGCCATGCGGCAACGCGAGAAACGCGATGTCGGCTGAAATCGTGGAAACATTCGGCTCGATGAACGTCGCCTTCACCTTGCCACGGAAACGCGGGAAGATGTCGCCGACCGATTTGCCGGCGGACTGCCGCGAGGTGAATTGCGTGATCTCGACCTGCGGATGCGCGAGCAGCAACCGGACAAGCTCCTGGCCGGAGTATCCACTCGCACCAATGATGGCAACTTTGACCTTTTTCATTTCCTGTAACGCAATCGACACCGCACCCCGAAAGCAGCGAGCCCCGGATGATTAAACCCGAGGCTCGTGCATGCAAAGTAGACTGCCGATTAGCGCTTCGAGAACTGGAAGCGCTTGCGGGCGCCGGGCTGACCGTACTTCTTGCGTTCGCGCATACGCGGATCGCGAGTCAACATCCCCTTGCCACGGAGCAAGGGCTTCAGTTCAGCGACTGCGTCCAACAAAGCGCGCGCGATGCCGAGGCGAATCGCACCCGCCTGGCCGGCGAGACCGCCGCCTTCGACGGTCACGGTGGCGTCAAATTTCTTGGTGGCATCGTTGGCCTGCAACGGCTCAATCGCATGACCGAGCATGCTGGGCACCGTGATGTAGTCTTCCACCTTGCGGTTGTTGACAGTCACGTTGCCTGAGCCGGCGACGAGACGCACCCGCGCGATGGCGGTTTTGCGGCGGCCGGTACCGAGATATTCAATGATTTGGGTCTTAGCCATGTTGTGCCTTAAATTTCGTTAGACTTTCGACGCGACGGGCTGCTGCGCGATGTGCGGATGTTCCGCGCCCGCGTATACTTTGAGCTTCGTGACGACCGCGCGACCGAGTCGGTTGTGCGGGATCATGCCACGCACGGCGCGACGGATAATCTCTTCCGGATGATGACCACGGAGCTGCTTCGGCGAGAAGCGCTTTTCTTTGCCGGGGTACTGCGAGTACGTCATGTACTGCTTGTCCGTTTCCTTGTTGCCTGTAAAAACGCACTTGGAAGCATTGACAACGATCACGAAATCGCCCGCGTCCACATGGGGGGTGAATTGCGCCTTGTGCTTGCCGCGCAGAATGTTCGCGGCTTTGACGGCGATTTTCCCCACCACCTGATTATTGGCATCGATCAGATGCCAGCGTGGTTTTTGCTCCTCTTTCTTGGCCATGAATGTCTTCATAAATTCCTGATTCTCAACTAATGGAAGCCGCGTAAACTATCGGACACCCCCAGATAAGTCAATCATCTATTTTCATCTATTATAATGCTTTGCATCTTTGCGGGAAGTTTATGCCTTACCTTGGAGTGAATTGGCAAACACCGGAGGCTCATAATGCTCCACGGTCGGAAAAGGATCGTAGAAATGATGCAATAGCCGCCTCCACTCCTGATATCCGGCAGATTGCCGGAAACCAACCGTATGCGCCTTAAGTGTTTCCCAATGGACCAGCAAGACATAACGGTTGGGCTTTTCCACGCAGTGTCGTAACTCATGTGAAATATAGCCGGGAATGCCAGCGATAATCGGTGAGGCCGCGCGAAACGCGGTTTCGAATTCCGCGGTGGTGCCCCGTCCGATATCCAAGATGGCGACTTCCAGGATCATGATTCACTCAATACGAAAAGGGCGAGATGCGAACCTATAGGCATCCCGCCACAAATTCGTTCTCAATATTATTTTGCAGCTTCGGGTGCGGGCGCTGCAGCCTTAGGAGCAGCGACTGCTCTTTCCTCGGCTCTCTTTGTTTCGATCTCCTGCTTCTTTGTTTTTTCCCAATCCTGGTACCAACCGGATTTGGGCAGTTGCTTCAGAATCTTTCCGCCTGCCCGATGGAACAAACCGAAGTACCACAAACCGCCAACAATCAATACGAACATCAAAAACGCAATGAAACGATTGCGCACAGGGTGACCTTCCGTATACGGATCCGTCAGATCACGCTGCGAACCCGGCGGCAACTTCGCCACGCCCGTGAGAGCCGCACCGAACGGCACATTGATCTTCGCCTTCGCGTTCACTGCCCAGCCGTTCGCATCGAGGATCGGACCGAGATTACGCTTCCGCAATTTCAACCACGCGATCACGAGCGACGGACCGCTAATCACGAGGAGGAGTCCGAGGAATCCCGCAGGCATCCACATGCCCAACCCGAAGAACGCGCTGAGCAACGCACCGATTGCCGCAGAAATACCACCGACAGCAACACCGATTGCCGCGACCGTTCCGATATCCATTTTCTTCGGCTCGCCGACTTTCGTGGTGTCTGCATTGGCTGTTGCCGTGGCAGCCGCGGAAAGTTTTGCATTCGATGCCGCATCCGCAGCGGCCGCGCGCTTCGCGACCTGCTCTTCGATCATGCGAATGAATTTCTTGTACGGCGCCCAGAATGCCTGGCGCAAGCTGATCGGGTTATCCACGATCCTCGTAATCGTAGCATCCCAATCGCGTCCCTGACGGTCGTAGAAAATGCCGTTGCGTCCAACCATCAGATTATCGGAGTCACCATCGGTAAACGCCGCCACGATTACGCGTTTCTCGCCAGTGGCCTTGCGTACGCAATCGCAATACGCGAGATACGCGCCCGCCAATCCCGCCATCGACGCATGCTTGCCACCGTCTTCGACACTCAGCGTGAGTTCGCAACTACGCTGGTCGAGGTAGAGTCTGCCGACCTGGAACACCGCCGGTTCGCCGCGGTCGTAGAAATCTTTGAAGTTCACGAAATTGGTGCAGAGCAAATACAGGTCGCGGTGATAACGGATCAAACGATCCACGGCCACGATCGCATTCGCTTCCGGTTCGAGCGCCTTGTCTTTCACGATCAGGCCCGCGATCGATGCCTTCGTCGGACCCGCGAGAATTTCGCGAACGCGTTTGATGCCGAGTTTCTCGACAATGGCGCCCGCCTTCCCTCCCACCCAGCCTTCGTACGCGGCGAGTTTGCCGGTGATCGAAGACCAATCCGCTTCGCTCAACGATTCCTTGTCCTTGAGCAACGGTTTCACAACAGCCGACACAAACAACTCCATCGCACCGGCCCATGCGGGATTCACGCCGGCAACTAATGGCAGCGGCTTGCCGGCTTCGATCTTCGCCAACGGGAACCCGGAAACTTCCGCCGCCGTGATGCTCAAATCTTTCGCGGCAATCGTCAGGTACTCCACTTCCTGACGATTCAACGCCGTCAACGCGCGCGCGTCAAAGGCCGCAAGTCGGCAACGCGCAAAATAATCATCCACCTTCGCCTTCACCGCACGCATCGCACCAACAGCCGGGCCGGTCGCTTCACCGAGCGGCAGGATGTTTGGGTCACCTTCCGCTTTCTTGTACCAATCGGAAAACGCCGTCGCCTCCGCAAAAAATTGATCCGCTTTCGCCTGCGTGATGCCGGACTTGCCACTGCGGTCGGGTTCGCTTCCGAGACAGGCAATGATGTCGGTGATGACCGCTTTCGTCGCATCATCACTGGCAGCATCGACTGGAATAATGCCGTCACCGTTGAAATTCGTGGCCGCGAAAATTTTGGCGGTGTCAGCCGTATCCACCGTGTTGATGCTGCTGGAACTTCCCTTGCCGAGATTCGACAGAATCTCCTTCGCAGAGGAAAGCAACTGTTTCCCTTCCGGCGTCGCATCATTAATGGAGGACAAAGGCAAATTTGCATCGCCCTTGAGCAAATCGTCCGGGTTCTTCAACATTGCGCACGCCCATTTGCAGGCGGCGATCATCTCCGGCACGCGGATGCGGCCATCCTTGTCTGTGTCGATCAATTGCAGCGTCTTCGCGTCAAACTCCAACCCCTGCGTCGGGCACGCGAGCGCGACCCAGAGTTTCTGGTCGAGCTTGTCAAGGTTCTGCAAATCCGCGCCGCTGCGGAGCTTGACCTGGTCAAACCCGCCCGCGCGAAAGAAACTCCATGTGTATCGAGACGATTGTGCTGTATCAGTAGCCATAGATCACCTGAGATCAAGTTGAACGGCTTTCCTAGTCACCCCTACCCTAGGGTAGAATCCAACTTTGGGGTCGGGAAGTCAAGTAGTCGCAATCCAACGCCCTCTGTAGCGTCGGCTGTCCCCAGCCGACCTCTATTGATTACTCGTCAATTAACAGTGGCTGTGGACAGCCCGCGCTGCAGAGGAGAGGATTTGCTTTCTAGAGTTTAAACAGCCGTTTCGCGTTTCCGCCAAGAATGAGCCGTTTATCTGACTCGGAAACGTCCGCAAAAATCACTTTGCCGATCTGGTGCGAGGCGGCGAACAATAATGTGTCCGATCCCCATACCACGCGTTCGGCACCGACTTCGCGCACCGCCCGTTCTACATTCCACGGTGTGCCGGCGGAAAATGCGAGTTCGAGGAAAAGATTCGGCGTCTGCTTCGCTTCCTGCAGATTAATTTCCATCTTCGCGGCCCCGGTGTGGGCGACGAGACAGTTCATGTTCGGATATTTCCGGGCCATGCGTGCAAACTGGCGCACGGCATCGTCCCCCCAGCAGTGAGCGATGATCGGCAGCTTGCGTTCGTTGGCGAATTCGTACACCGGGAAATAACGCTCGCCATCGTACGGGTACGCATTCCACGAGATGTGCAGTTTGAGACCGCGGAAACCGAGCTTGTCGAAGCAACGCTCCATCTCCTTCTGTAAAAACTCCGGATAATTCGGATTGAGATAGCAGTAGCCGATAAACCGGTCAGGGCGCGCCTGGAGAAATTCGGCGACGAAATTATTCATGCTCTCGAGCCTTCTGCCGGTGCCGAACATGAAACCCATGAACGCCGTGCGCTGAATGCCGATCGCGTCCATCAACCGCAAATAGCGTTCGACCGAATTATCGCGGTCGATCGTCGCGCCCGGCCCGACGTGCGCGTGAGAGTCGATGATCTCCCAACCTTCCAACGGCAGCCCGTTCAGGGCACGTTCCATGATATTCATCGTGCCCCTCCTTCGAACCCGCGCACTTTCCAGCGAACACCGGAAACAAGCCGGCGAATATTGCCGCTCAAGATCGCGTTCTTCGCATCATCACTCACGTCCGCATACGTCACGTATGTGATCAGCGGCCCCGGCTGCTGCGCCGGCCAACCGGAACCAAATATGAGACGCTCCGGTCCGTAACGTTTCGTAAATTGTTCAATGCCGTCGGTGGGAATGAACCGCACCGCCAAGCCGACGTGCACATTCGGACAAAGATCCAGAATCGGAATCAACATCCGCTCGTCCTGATAGCCGCAATTCCACAAAACAATCGGCATCTTCGGGTGCGCACGGGCAAGGTCGTACACTTCGGCATACGTGACCTGGTCCATCTCCAACGCCAGCGGCACGCGCGCCTCTTCCATGGCTAGGTACAACTCGCTGTTCGCCCACGAAGCAATGTGATGTGTCTGCTTCTTCGGATATATCGTAAACATCGCGACGCCGTTCTGCTCGGCGCTCGCCATGAATTTTCCCACGGGCTCCGCATGAAACCGGCGCGGCGGCAACGCCACCCAGACGACGCCCGTCCCTGCATGTTGCGAAGCGAGCAGCGACATCTCGGCGTTACCTTCCGCCGGAACATTGTCGCGCGACTCCACGTGCGTGCAAAGCCGATGACGGATCCCCACGCGGCCGTGTTCGATTAAAAGTTCTTCCAATGAGTAAGGCGTCCCCGGCTCACGCCGCGCACAAGGCCCGACCCAGTTAAACGCATCCAGAATTTGAAATTTTGATTCCATGAGAATTGAGTGGCGAGAGAGTACGGGGCGACACCCACTGCAGCAATGTCGAATTCATACCAAATTGGGCAACGAATTTTTCACTAAACCGAACGCTCAAGGACAGCTTTCGGCAATTTGCTAACGACGCCTTCAAACCAATCGGAATATCCCACACAAGGAATGTAGGCAGGCTCCATTTTTTGCAGTTGAACAACAACAACGCTGCCTTTTGGTGAAAATGAAAGATTTGTCACCTGATCAAAGAAAATCACGCGCTCTCGAAAAAAATCGCGAAAGCCAAAGCAGGTGTCCGAGATAAAATAACAGTTACGCCGGATCACCAGAAACCCTGCAAGCCAGACCAACGCGAAAGGGAAACTCACAATCGCCAAACACACCAAAGCTCCGATCATTGGCTGCAGGGGTGATTCGCCTTTGTCTTTCGACCAGGAGATTGCCACGATGAAAATCGGAAACACTAAACACATGATGGTCCATTGCAAAAGGAATTTCCGATTGGAATAGGCCACGCAATTGGGTCCCCATTTTTCATTCTGAACTTTTCGAATGGTAGCCATGCTCGATTTCCGGATGGATTATCCACCTTGCAAAAGCACGTGAAAAGCATTTTGCGTATGGCAGCCTTTTGCAATTTCTAGGAGAACCACATCCAACCGGTGATCGCAGACCGCCGCTACAACATTCGATAGGCAAATTTGATGCTGTGTCTTGTCACCCACGCTTCTTCTGCTACACTGCGCGCGATGACGACCGCTGCCAGTGACAAGGAGTTCTTGCTGTACACGAAAGGCCTCGTAAAAAGTTACGGGGGTCGCCGTGTCGTCAACGACGTTGATATTAACGTCCGCCCCGGCGAAGTCGTCGGCCTCCTCGGCCCGAATGGCGCGGGCAAGACCACCACCTTTTATATGACCGTCGGCCTCGTCACGCCCAACGGCGGCAAAGTTTTTTTCGACGGCCGCGACGTGACGCATGTGCCGATGCACAAGCGGGCGCGACTCGGCATCGGCTACCTCGCGCAGGAACCGAGCGTGTTCCGAAAGCTGACAGTTGAGGAAAACATCCTCGCCATCCTCGAGACGCTGCCAATTTCTGCCGAGGAACGCAAATTTCGACTGGATTATTTGCTCGAGGAGTTGGATATTGCGCCACTACGGAAGAACAAGGCGTTTACGCTCAGCGGCGGTGAGAGACGGAGATTAGAAATTACGCGAGCCTTGGTGACAGCGCCCAAATTGATGTTGTTGGACGAGCCCTTCAGCGGCGTGGACCCGATTGCGGTCTACGAAGTCCAGCAAATCGTTACCGAATTAAAGCGCAAGGGACTCGGCATCCTCGTGACCGACCACAATGTGCGCGAAACACTATCGATTGTGGATCGCGCCTACCTGATCTGCCAGGGCAAAGTGGAAGTCGAAGGCACCAGCGAGTTCCTCATCAACGATCCCAAAAGTCGCGAACTCTATCTCGGCCCCCGCTTCAGCATGTGAAAGGAATGGAATAATTATGCAAATCACAGTCACAGGCCGCCATGTAACCATCACCCCTCCCATCGAGGAATACGCCCGCAAAAAGCTCTCGAGCATTCATATCGATTTCCCGCGCATCCTCGACGCGCATTTCATCCTCGAAGTGGATAAATTCCGCCAGCGCGCGGAAGTCATCTTGCATTGCGGCAATCACATCCACATCGAAGCCAGCGACACTCACGAAGATCTCTACGCCGCCATTGACAAGGCGGTCGACAAAGCCGAGCGCCAGATCCGCAAGTACAAGACACGCATCCAGGATCACCGTCCGCGCCGCGGCGTGGTCGAGCACCTTCCGGAAGCCGTGTTCACGCACGATCTCCACGAGGCCGATGGCAAGACGACCCATGTTCGCACCGAGAAATATCCCTGCAAACCGATGTTCCTCGACGAGGCAGTGCTGCAGCTGGAAGTCTCCGATTCGCGTGAGTTCCTCGTGTTCCTCAACGCCGAAACCGACAAGGTGAACGTCCTTTACCGCCGCAGGAACGGCGACTTCGGCGTGATCCAACCGACGACTGCCTGAGCATGGACCACGCTTCCATCCCCACCGTCACAGTCGAACGGTTCTACCTGAACCACGCCGAGCAGCTCGCGTTGAAGCTGGTTGCCGGCGGGGGTGGATTGTCTAGAAAGATCCTCGAAGGTTCCATCAATCGTCCGGGTCTGGCGCTGGCGGATTTTTACAGGTACTTCGCGTACAAGCGCGTGCAGGTGATCGGCGGGGCCGAGTGGCAGTATTTGAAATCGCTTCAGAAAACAGAAGCGGAAAAGCGCCTCTCCAACCTGCTCCAAAAGAAAATTCCCTGCATCGTTTTTGCGCGCAACATCAATCCGCCGGCGCATCTGTTGGAACTCTGCGACCGCGAACAGGTGCCGACATTCAAGACGAAGATGGTCACGATGAAGTTCATCAACAACGCGACCATCGCGCTCGAACTCGAGTTCGCCCCGCAGACCAGCGAACACGGTTCAATGGTGGACATCCTCGGCATCGGCGTGCTGGTGCGCGGCGAAAGCGGCATCGGCAAAAGCGAAAGCGTGCTGGCGTTGCTCGAGCGCGGCTACAGTCTCGTCAGCGACGACATCACGCGGTTCAAATTACTCGAAGGCCGCGAGTTGATGGGCACGTCCTCGGAGACGACGCGTTATCATATGGAAGTGCGCGGCATCGGCATCATTAATGTGCCAGCCGTGTTCGGCGTCGCCAGTGTACGGCCCGAGAAGCGACTCGACCTCGTCGTGACCTTGATGGACTGGAACAAACTTGAGGAAGTCGATCGCACCGGTATTTCACAGCAATCATTTAATGTCCTCGGCATCGATGTGCCGCATGTGATCCTCCCCGTGCGACCCGGACGCGATTTGGCGCGTCTCATCGAAGTCGCCGCCCTGGACCAGAAACTTAAAAGTCTGGGCCATAACGCAGCCCAGGAGTTCAACCAGCGCCTGATCGAACGAATGCGTGTTCCCGGCGCCTAATCGAAACCAGAAATCACCATGGCCGGCAAAGCCAGCAAACAACTTACAGTCATCAATAAGCTGGGCATCCACGCCCGGCCCGCCGCTTTGTTCGTCAAAGTCGCCGGTAAATTTTCCTGCAACATCAATGTCGAAAAGGATGGCGAAACCATCAACGGCAAGAGTATCATGGGTTTAATGATGCTGGCGGCGGCTCAGGGCTCCAAGCTAACCGTGATCGCCGAAGGCACCGACGCCGAAGCCGCGATCAAAGCGCTCGAGGAGTTGTTCCAGCAGAAGTTCAACGAAGAATAGCCGCACGCCGACGATTTTCCCGCAAGTGTAGAAATGCCGAAAAAACAAGCAGCCGAAAAATTGTATCAGGGCATTGGGGTCTCCCCCGGTGTGGCCCGCGGCAACATCTTTGTCTATCGCATTTCGGACGAAGTGGTGCCGGAGTACGATATCGCGCCCGAACAGGTGCCGCAGGAGATTAGCCGCTTCGAAGCCGCGCTGGTGACGACGCGCGAACAGTTGCATGAGTTGCAGCAGCGTATCGCCGAAGGCGTCGGCTCCTCCGCCCCGTCCAACATTCTCGACGTTCACATGTCCATCACCGAGGACCCGGCGTTGCTGGAACCAGTGATGACGCGTCTTGAGCAGGAACGCAAAAACGTCGAACATATTTTCAACAGCGTCGCGCAAAAATACATTCGCACCCTGAGTGAGTTGCAGGATGAATATTTCCGCGAACGCGCCGCCGATGTCCGCGACGTCGCCAACCGCGTGATGCGCTGCCTGCTCGGCCGCCAGGTGCGCAGCCTCGACAGTCTACCGCCGAACACGATCGTCGTTGCCTACGATCTTTCGCCGTCCGACACCTCTTCCCTCGATCGCACAAATGTAGTCGGCATGGCAACGGACGTCGGAAGCCACACATCGCACACGGCAATCGTGGCAAAATCCATGAACCTGCCGGCCGTGGTCGGCATGCGGCTTGCCAGTCAGCATTTACGCGATGGCCAGAGCGCGATCCTTGATGGTTACAGCGGTCTTCTAATCGTTGATCCGAGCGAGCAGACCCAATACAGCTACGGACAGGAAATCATCCGCCGCAGCACACTCGATGAACGCCTGGCCAAGTTGCGCGATCTGCCGGCCGAGACGCTCGATGGACATCGTTTGTTAGTTTCCGGAAACATCGAATTGCCTGCCGATGTACCCGCGCTGATGCATGTGGGTTCCGAAGGCGTCGGCTTGTTCCGCACGGAATTTCTCTATCTGCAACGCCACGACTTCCCTTCAGAGGAAGAGCAATACCACAAATATCTCGAAGTCGCGCGGACTGTAAAACCGTACTCAGCCATTGTCCGCACGCTCGATCTCGGTGGTGATAAATTTCACAGTGAAGAAGCGACTCCCTCGGAACTCAATCCATTCCTCGGATTCCGGGCCATCCGTTTCTGCCTGGCGCACCCGGATGTATTCATGACGCAATTGCGCGCCATCCTGCGCGCCAGCGCCGAAGGCAACATCAAGATCATGTACCCGATGGTCAGCGGCGTCGACGAAGTGATGCAGGCCAACGGCATTTTGCTGGAAGTGATGAACGACCTCCGCAAACGCGGCGTGCCATTCGACGAAAACATCGAAGTCGGCGTGATGATGGAAGTCCCATCCGCGGCGATGACCGCCGAGATGATCGCACAGGAAGTCGACTTTTTCAGCATCGGTTCCAACGATCTGATCCAGTACACGCTCGCCGTCGATCGCGTGAATGAAAAGGTCGCGAACCTCTATGACCCCACGCACCCCGCTGTGTTGCGCTTGATTCGCAACTGCGTCGAAGCCGCGCACAACAACGGCATCTGGTGCGGCATCTGCGGCGAAATGGCCGGCGAACCTCTCTACGCACCATTGCTCGTCGGCATGGGCCTCGACGAATTGAGCGTCGCCGCTTCCAGCCTCCCCCGCGTGAAAGAAGTCATCCGCCGCCTGAAGTTGACCGAAGCACAGGAACTTGCCGCCGCCACGTTGCACGCCACGAACAGCCGCGACGTGATGACGATGCTCAACGCCCTCATCCAGCGCATCGACCCCGACATGCTCGGGTGATCAGCGACGCGCTACGATTTCCTTATCAATTGATGTAGGCCAGCTCTGCGAGCTGGCGCACCATCCGTTTGAAGTCTGATTCACCGGACGACGTCAAACACGGACGGCCCAGTGGTCCGTCCCTACCCACGACGTCATTTGGACGAATGGATTTTAAAGAAGCAAAGGCCAATATAAACGTTGGTAGGGCGCGACCGCCGGGCGCGCCGTTCGGTGGAGAGTTCAATCAAATGAAACTCCTGAACAAAATTTCACATAAATCATTAATCAATCACCGCCGTGTGGTAGGGACGGCCCGCTGGGCCGTCCGCGATCAAGATTTGACTCCCAAATTCATATTCGACCCGCCACGCCCCATCTAAATCTCTAGCTCTCTCCTTCAGCTTGTGCTTAAATTATTTCAGGAGCCGTCGCACACAACTGCAACTCAACCCGGGAGCGGACCATGAGCAGCGTACGAGTTTTGGTAGGCACAAAAAAGGGCGCGTTCATTTTGACATCGGATGGCAAACGCCAGGACTGGAAAGTCAGTGGCCCCCATTTCGCCGGCTGGGAAATTTATCACATGAAGGGTTCGTCCGTGGACCCGAACCGCCTCTACTGTTCCCAATCCAGCGGCTGGTTTGGTCAGATCATCCAGCGCTCCGATGACGGCGGAAAGACCTGGACCACACCCGGCGGCGGACCTGAGTCGAGCCCCGACGGCATGCCGCGCGGCGAGAGCAACAAATTTGTATACGAAGGCGAAGTCGGCAAACATCTCTGGTACGACGGCACACAGCATCCGTGGGAATTCAAACGCGTCTGGCACCTCGAACCCTCATTAAACGACGCCAATACGGTGTTCGCTGGCGTGGAAGACGCCGCGCTTTTCAAAAGCACCAACGGCGGCCAAACCTGGCAGGAACTCCCCGCGTTGCGCGCGGCGAAAGGCCACCTCTGGCAACCCGGTGCCGGCGGCATGGGCTTGCACACGATTCTTCTCGATAAGAATAATCCAAACCGCATGTTCGTCGCGATTTCTGCTGCGGGCGTTTTCCGCACGGAAGATGGCGGCAAGACGTGGAAGCCAGCCACCAAAGGATTAAAATCCGCCTACGAATTGCCCGATAAAGAATCCGATGTCGGCCACTGCGTCCACCGCATCGCGATGCACCCGTCGCGTCCGAACGTGTTGTTCATGCAAAAACACTGGGACGTGAATCGCAGCGACGACGGCGGCGACAACTGGCACGAAGTCAGCGGCAATCTGCCCAGCGATTTTGGCTTCCCGATCGACGTTCACGCTCACGAGCCGAACACCATTTATGTCGTCCCGATCAAGAGTGATTCCGAACACTATCCGCCTGATGCCAAACTTCGCGTCTATCGCAGCAAGTCCGGCGGCGACGAATGGGAAGCGCTCACGAAGGGGTTGCCTCAGGAAAATTGTTACGTGAACGTCCTTCGCGACGCGATGGCGACGGACACGCTCGACAAATGCGGTGTCTACTTCGGTACGACCGGCGGCCAGGTATACTGCTCCGCCGATTCCGGCGACAGCTGGATGCCGATCGTCCGCGATCTGCCGTCGGTCCTGTCGGTCGAAGTGCAGACGCTCAAATAATAGCCGGAGCATTGCCCATGACGACGATTCGCGTGGAAATCCCCTTCCATCTCCGCACCCTCGCCCACGTCGACCGCGAGGTATCGCTGGACTTGAAAGAACCGCTGACCATCGGCGCGGTCCTCGACGAAATCGAAGCACGCTATCCCGTATTGAAGGGAACTATCCGCGACCACGGCACGCTCAAACGCCGTCCGTTCCTTCGCTTTTACGCCTGTGGCGAAGACTATTCTAATCTTCCACCCGAGACTCCGCTACCCGAAAAGGTCGTCAAAGGCACCGAACCCTTCTCGATCATCGGCGCCATCGCCGGCGGTTGAATCTGTAACAGCATTCGCCGTTTGGTAGGGACGGCCCGCTGGGCCGTCCGCGTTGGACTCACATTTTTCAATTGCTCCCATCTCCATGCGCATTTTATTTCCTCTCCCTTGCCGTTTAAGGGGAGCCGAGTCAGACGAGACGCCGCACGCTGTTTTCCCGCGGCAAAGGGTCAAAGTGAGGGTTACGTTGATGAATCATCCAGTTTCCCTGCTTTGCAACAGTTTCGCATCCTCATTCGCAGACGTGCACGCCCCAAATACTTAGAGCACCTCAAAGGTGGAAATAATTTTTCCACCTCAGCGCATTCACGCACTTTCGAAGACGTAATTTAAGCTTTTTACAAACACGGCACGCATCCTGCAATATCTTCATTTGTTATGGCTGAAGTCGTCCTCAAGTTCATATCGGGACCGCTGCAAGGTTGCGAGTTTCCTCTGGAAACCGGCAAAGAGGTCGTCATCGGCCGTGGCGACGATGCGAATTTGCGGATCATCGAAGACACTATTTCCCGCGCTCACGCCCGCGTATTTTTCCAGAATGACGAAATTGTCATCGAGGACCTTTCCAAAAACGGCACGTACGTCAACAGCCGCCCGATTAAAAAGGCCGTCCTGCTCCCTGAAGATCTCGTGTACATTGGCCGCTCCGTGCTAAAGGTCGTCGTTCCCGTCACGCCCCCGGGCCGCGCCCCGACAGTCCCGATTCCGATGAAACCCGAAGTGCCGCAAGCCGCTCCGGTCGTCTCGCGCGCGAGCGCTAATCTTGTGGCTGCCGGTGCAGGCAATGGAGCCGGCAATGGCTCTTCAAATCCACCCGCGGTTCCGTCGTTCCCGATTCCCCAAGCCCCAATCACGCCGACACCCACGCCCACTCCGGTGCGTCCGCTCGCCTCACCATCGCGTCAACCCGCGCGTCCGGCTCCCGTGGGCACATCGACTGGCGAACATTTCCGCGGCACGATCGGCGACATTTCACTCACAGACATCCTCACGGTGCTCTGCTCTTCGCGCAAAACTGGCGTGATGGTCCTTCGCTCTGTCGACATGCTCGGCAAAATTTTCGTGGAAAAAGGCCAGATCTGCTACGCGACGATGGATGAAGTCGAACCCGTCAATCCACAAAAAGTTTTCTATCGCCTGATGCGATGGAACCAAGGCACGTTTGAATTTTCAGCCCCCGAAGGTCGCGATTTCCCGAACCGAATCGACGAAAACACAGATCATCTGTTGCTGGAAGCGATGCACGAACTTGACGAGTTGAACAACCTCGGCCCCGATCTCCCATCCTTGCACGCCGAAGTTGCGCTCGCCAATCCCCTGCCCGCCCCGCTCAAGGACCTGGACTCGCGCGACCTCGATTTCCTGCAACTCGCGATGCGCCACAAGATGGTGCGCGACATCCTCGACCACCACAACGGCACCGACTTCGAAGGCTACACTTACCTCAAGAGCCTCTCGGGGCGCGGTTTCCTCGATATCACATTGTAACGGCGCGACGTTGAAACCGTTAAAATCGGGAAATCGTTAAAAAGCGCAATCCAGCGCCCCGTCTTTTAAACCCTTTAATGATCCTAACGGTTTTAACGCTCTTCCAATCTCTGCAAAAACCCTTGAGAATCGCCGCGGGTTGAGGTAACAATTCCCCAATTCGCGGGAGCTCGGGGTCTGCCTGGGAAGTTTCCCTTAAGGTGAGAAAGTTCAATTAATATGTCAAATAAGCATTATCTGTTTTCTTCTGAATCCGTTACCGAAGGTCATCCGGACAAGGTTTGCGATACCATTTCTGATGCAGTGCTGGATGCGTGCCTCGCGCAGGACCCGCACAGCCGCGTGGCCTGTGAAACCCTTGCCAAATCGAATCTCGTCGTTTTGGCCGGTGAAATCACGACAAGCGCGAAGCTCGACTACTGCAAGATCGTCCGCGAAGCCGTCCATGAGATCGGCTACACAAAGGAAGTGGGCGACGTTTTCAATGACGAGGATTGCCAGATCCTCTGCGCGCTCGTGAAGCAAAGCCCCGACATCGCGCAGGGTGTCGACGCCAAACACGCGGAAGGCAAAGATCACGCGGAACAAGGCGCCGGCGACCAGGGTTTGATGTTCGGTTTCGCCTGCACGGAAACGCCCGAGCTGATGCCCGCGCCTATCATGTATGCACACAACCTCGGCAAAGCCCTCCGCGAAGCGCGCCGCAGCAAGCGTATCCCGTGGTTGCGCCCCGACGGCAAGACGCAGGTCACCGTCGAATACGAAGATTTCAAACCCGTCCGCATCCACACGGTCGTCATTTCCAACATGCACGCCGCCGACGTGAAGCACAAAGAGATCGTCGAAGTTTTGACGGAAGAGATCATCAAGAAGACCATTCCGAAGGAATTGGTCGACAGCAATACCCGCTTCTTGATCAATCCCACGGGCAAATTCGTTGTTGGCGGTCCACAGGGCGACAGCGGTTTGACCGGTCGTAAGATCATCGTCGACACCTACGGCGGCATGGGACGCCATGGCGGCGGCGCATTCTCGGGCAAGGATCCGAGCAAGGTTGATCGCAGCGCGGCTTACATGGGCCGTTACGTCGCGAAGAACATCGTCGCCGCAGGTCTCGCCAAACGTTGCGAAGTTCAGTTCGCGTACGCGATCGGTTATCCGGAACCGGTCAGCGTACTCGTCGATACATTCGATACGAGCGACATTCCGCACGAGAAGATTGAAGCAGCGGTCCAGGAAGTGTTCAGCTTCAAACCGGCGAACATCGTGAAGCAGTTGAATCTGCTGCGCCCGATTTATTCGAAGACGACCAATTACGGTCACTTCGGCAAGACGACCGACCTCGATGCGCTCACGTGGGAACGCACCGACAAGGTCGATGCCTTGAAGAAGGCGATCAAGTAATTTTCAAAACAGAATGCGCATTCGTGCGCATTTTGTTTCAGTAGTTAGTCAAACGCTTGAACGGGAGGCGTGAGATGAAACAGGGTTGGCAACGGTTCCACAGAGTTGTCGTCGCCATGGGTGTGGCGGCTTGTCTGCATTCGACTGCATTTGCCTTGGTCGTCACCAACATCGAAGTCGATGGTGTGATCGACATCGAGACGGAAGCGTTCGTCTCGAATATCCCGCGAACGATCAATTCCACCAATTATCAGTGGCAACTCTCCAGCACCGTGCCCGGCTTCAGCGGCACCGGTTACATGCTCGCGACGCCGCAAAATGGTCTTGTACTAAACAACGCCAACTGGCTCGGCGTTGCACCCGAACTGCAATTCACCGTCAACTTCAACCAGATCGCAACGCATTACGTTTGGGCGCGAATGTACACGCCCACGAATGCGTTCAATTCGATCAACACCGGCCTGCCTGCACAAGGAACTCCGAATGCGACGAACACGGGTTCTGCCCTGATCCTCCTCGCTTCGCAGACGAATGCGTGGTCCTGGTCGACAAATCGTTTCGGCACCAACTTCCCCCGCCCTCGCGTCATTACGGCTGCTACCGGTCCGCAAACATTCAGTGTATGGATGCGCGCCGATGGCACCGCGATCGATCGACTCATCCTGACAACCAACATCAATTTCTCCGCGACTCTCGGAACCTGTTTCCACATTCCAAACAACGCGGAAGTCAGCGACCTCACAATGCGCAGCCCGGTCGACGGGATCACTTCCAATACAACCGTTTTTCTCTACACCGGAAATCAATTTCAAGGCGCCGGCAATCCCGGCAACCAGTCTCAACTCGGAAGCACCTGTTATTTCCGCAACGCCACGAACAGTGCATGGTCCGCCGCGCCCATGGCGTTCTGGCAAGCCAGTGGCAACAACAAGTATTTCACAAACTCGATTCTCCCCAATACGTTCAACGCGGGCGACACCGTTCAATACTATTTCCGCGACGGGTACGACGATCATCTGCCGACGTACATCGGCGGCAACGATGCCAAGTACGAGTTGGAAGCCGACGCACAAGCCCATCCCAATACCTATACCGTCGTCCCGTTGATGCAACCGTCCGGTCCGTACGTTGCGTACACAAACATTGTCGGCAGCACGCTCCACGAAATCCGCGCCTACCTGAACACCGGCCACATTTCACTACTCGGTCCTGACCTAAATGGCAATCCACTCGCGAATGTCGTCACCATCGCCCCCGGTTCGGCCACGGTGAACGGCCAGTCCGTCGGGATCGGCGCTGTGCGTTCCGTGACGACAATCGCCAACGGCCTGCAACTCGTTCAGGTTTTCGGCGCAACAAACATCATCTCACAAGTCACCTTCGCCCTGCCCGGTGTGATGCGGTACGAAGTCATCGATTGGGGTGCACAAGTCATCAGCGCGACTGCAATTTCAGCGCCGTCCGATGCGAGCGAACACGTCTACGGCTTCGGCGAAAAATTCAACGCATTCGACCAATCCGGCAATAAGGTGCGTATCCTGACTGACGATCCGCCCGGCGACAAAGGCGATGCATCCTACAAAGTTTCACCGTGGTTCATCAGCACGCGCGGCTACGGCTTCCACCTCGATTCGTCCGCGCTCAGTTATTTCGATATGCGCAATTCTGCCGCGGATCGCTACACAATCAGCAACATGATCGGAAGCGCGTTCAGTGGCTACGTCACCAACGCGCTCAAGTACAACATCGTCTACGGACCGAAGCTGACCGACGTGCTGACCCGTTTCACCGGATACACGGGGCGCCCGCCATTGCCACCCGCCTGGACGTTCGGACCATGGATGTCGTCCGATATCTGGCAAAATGGCGGACAGGTGCGTTACGTGCTCACCAAAATGCGCGAGCGCAACATCCCCGGAAATGTCTTCGTCTTCGATTCGCCCTGGGAAACTTCCTACAATGACTTCACGTGGAACATGAGCCAGTGGAATGCGAACGGCACGTATGAAGGCACGAACTGGAGCGGCTTCGCGACACTCGGCGACATGATGACGTTTTTCCGCACAAACGGATGGAAGGTCGTCTGCTGGATGACGCCATTCGTCAACACCAGTTCCTTCAGCGATGGCGTTCCCGGCCAAAACACCGGCACCGCTGCGAATTACGCAACCGGCCTCGCTAGCAATTATTTTGTGCGCGCCGTCTCCGGCGGCACGACCAACGTTCTCTCTGTGGGCTGGTGGAAAGGCACCGGCAGCCCTGTCGATTTCACGAATCCAAACGCCACGCTCTGGCTGCAGAACCAACTCAGTAATCTCGTCGCGCAAAGCGGCAACGTGATCGGCGGTTTCAAAACCGACGACGGCGAGTCCGGCAATCCTCCCGGTTCTTACATCCCCTCGAACGCTCTCTACGCCGATGGCCGCACCGGTGTTGAAATGCAAAACGGCTACGCACTCGAATATCACCGCGCCATCTGGAACGTGCTCGGCACAAACGGCGTGCTTTTCTCACGCAGCGGTTTCACCGGCACCCAGGCGTTCCCGGGCGGATGGGCGGGCGATAATCAACCGAATTTCGGCGAGAGCAACGGCCTCCCCAGTGTGATCGTCGCCAGTCAGTCCGCTGCCATGAGCGGTTACTCCATCTGGTCGCACGACATCGGCGGCTACCAGGATTCAAACTGGAGTTCGACCCCCGAAAATCTATTCATCCGCTGGACGCAATTTGGCAGCTTTTCTCCGATCATGCAAATGCATCGTCAAGTGGGGCTCGGCTTGATCTACCCGTGGAGTTTCGGTGACGACGCGCTGACCAACTACCAATACTTCGCGCAACTCCACACCGCCCTCTTTCCCTACATCTACTCGTACGCGCTCCAATCCGCCACTAACGGTATTCCGATCATGCGTCCGCTCGTGCTGATGAATCAGGCTGACCCGAATGTGTACGGAGTGAAACACACGTACATGTTCGGCAACGAACTGCTCGTCTCTCCCATCATCACAAACAACGCCACCAGCCGCCTCGTCTATCTACCACAGGGCAACTGGTATGATTACTTCACAGGCACGCGTTATACCGGCGCTCAGACAATTACCTGGAACAACGCCAATCAACATCAGATGCCGCTCTTTGCCCGAGAAGGCGCGATCGTGCCTATGATTTCGACGAACACGCAAACGCTGCTGGACTTCTCCTACACAGGAAACGCTAATCTGATCGCGCCCGATTCCTCTCTACAGTTCCTCGTGTACCCGACCACAAACTCCACCTTCTCCGTCTATGACGGCACTCAACTCACCTGCCAATCCAATGGCACCGTCACTGCACTTTCGCTCACGTCCACTTTGCGTCCGATTCAACTTCGCATCCTCACCACCGCGCCCGCCGGCGTGGAACGCGATGGTGTCCGGTTGCCGAAATTCACAAACGCAACCGCCTATGCCAGCGCGAGCCTCGGTTGGTACTACGACGCTTCGAGCGGCTTCCTCCAGGCAAAATTCTATCACCTCGGCGGTTCATCAACGCTGATGTTTGCCCCCGATTCCGTCGGCGACGGAATCTCGGATTCGTGGCGTCAGTATTACTTCGGCATTCCAACCACGACGAATGACCAATCCTGTGCCACCTGCGATGCCGATGGCGATGGTTTCTCAAATCAACAGGAATATTTCTCAAGCACATCCCCGCTCAACCCTGCCAATTATCTGCAAATCGGCAGCCTGCTCCCGAGCGGTGCGAATTTTCTCATCAATTTTCCAAGCATTCCCGGCATGACTTATCGCGTGGAGAAAGCGGATTTACTGGCCACGACCAATACATGGTCGACGCTGCAGGACAATATTCCCGGCACGGGCGGTTCCATCCAAATTACCGATCCAAACACCGCGGGCGTCACGCAACGCTTCTACAGGGTAAAACTCCTGCCGTAATGTCAGTATTTTTGTAATTCACAGTGAAACACTTGCCGCGCCTGTTGTTCTGCACTTATAGTGTCCGGGGTATCCAATGAATGAACAGACGATGACTGAATCCGTCGCTTCCTCGGTACTGGCCGATCCTTTCAGTTTCAGCCCAAAGTTTCCTGAAACCTCTGATCAACTGGATCTCAACCTCAGCTTTCTCGCTGACCTGACATTGCGCACGCTTTCCGTGCTTTCCAGCACAGTGGGATCCGAAGCTTGGAATTCACGTGACTTGAAGTCGCG
>JADMIO011486914.1_pt1 | contig 53394 bp, 81 predicted proteins | sample 8958161 | NCBI WGS metagenome assembly JADMIO01 (sample SAMN16585339, study PRJNA669376) | soil metagenome | isolation source: Crop rotation soil | place: USA: Cullars Rotation, Alabama | collected 2011 | reverse complement strand
CGACAACTTGTCCACGTGGAATTCTAAGCTTAGGATCCCAATGTGCTGGAAAGTCAATCGAATGGGCGGGTGGTGAAAGGGGCCTCCCCCCCCCTGGCCAGCCCCAGGAGACTCCCTAGGCATGCTTTTTATTAGCCCCAGGTACAATCCCAACCATCATACTCAAGATACTCAATTAAATATAATCAATGCAGTGCGAGTAATATTATAGTGATGAAACCCGCATAAACATTGGGTTTCTACGTTTTCGATCCTGGAATAGCCGGATTGTTGACTGGTGAGTCAACTATTTCAGCGTCAATCGCTGGCGATTCAAGAGCTCGGTTTGAGTTCACGTCACCGCCCAGGACCGCTATGTTCACCACAGTAGATGGTCCGGCCTGATCAAGCCCATAGGTAGCTCGGCCACGTTTGTTAAGCTTTTCTAGGGCGGTTTCACGAGTTACAAGTTCTTGATAGTCAGCGGGCTTGGTTAAGGATCGGGCGAGAGTCAGGCTTTCATCGACATCATCGGCCATGTTCGCCACAAACTTCTTCGCTCTCTCTTGGAGACTTACCCGATCACCCCTCTCCAATGTTGAAAGTGTGGTCTGCCTGACTTCTGCGTTCTTGATATTCCAATTCTCTCGAAACGATCTGCTTTGGATGCAGCCTCTAGTACAGCCTAACTTTGTTGCTATAGCCTTAAACGTAAAGCCCTGATAGCGAAGCAGCTTCGCCTTGTCCCAATCCACAGATGATGCCTTCGGCATACTATTGATCTTACCCTGCCTGCATCACTCTGCAAGCCACCGTGTCAGAATCTGCTTTCCTCCCCTCCCATCCTGATGCCTTGATGCGTTATTCTCCGCGGGTTATGGACTCATAACCTGTATAATCCTCGTGAACGTGAACTAAAATTATGAACTCAAAACTCTATTCCGCTCTGGCTCATCTGCTCTGTGCTCGCCAGAACTGCATTGAACGTAATAACGCTGAATGGCCGCCGAAACATGAGCAGTCCATTCTTGAACTCGTAAAGCAATACATGCCGTCCGGCTCAGGTGTCGATTGTGGCACCAAGATTGACTTGGACAAATCCACACCTAACAAGCTTGTGTTCCATTTCTCGTACCACCATATGAACAGTGACGGCATGTATGACGGATGGACGGACCATTCCGCTATTGTCACCCCGTCGCTGGCCTTTGGGTTTGATCTTAAAATCACAGGCCAGAATAGAGACGACATAAAGGAATACCTTTATGAGACTTTCCGTGAAGCTTTAAACACGGATACCACAACAGACTCTTAACCCCTCCTCCAAAACTATGAAAAACAAAATCGAATCCATTGTCATTGAACACCTGGCAGACCATGACTACTACGCTGACGACTTAGGCACCTTTATCGACGATCCCACAGCATGGGCAATCATCCGCAAAGGTGAGCACACGGGCAAATTCTGTCAGGACCTTGGCGAGAATGACGAATTACCAGCCAAGGGCAGGACCTTCCGCTTGTTTCTTCCGTTAGTTGAGAATTACGCCGGCTTGTCAGATGCCGAAATTCGCCAGTATTGCCTGCAGGACTGGCAGCGCATGGAGTCAAACGAACGCGGAGAATGGTCCTATCTTGGCATCCGAGCCAGGGCAAACATCGTTTCCTCCAATGGAGTCCGTCAGTTTATAACCAGCGCCGGTCTGCGGGGTGTTGAAAGCGACTCGGGCGCGGATTACCTGGAGTCCGTCGCTAAGGATGAATTGTTAAATCTTCGCCTGGAACTGGACGCCCTAAGCGCCGGGTTTGAAGGAATGGACGAAGCCTTTGCCGCTGTTGAAACCGTAAACCGCTGAATCCTCCTCCAAAATTATGAAACTAATCGAAGTCAATCCAAGTAAACTATTCAACCGCGCAGACCGCGCCTGCGCTAAACTTGCCCGTATAGCCCGTGGGGATACGGTTTACGGCGGCGTAAAAGCCCTGGTCCTGGCCAAGCGATTGAACCGCATGGGCACAAAACTGCCTGTTGACGCCATTGTCGGGGATGTCTATGCCGCGTCTAATTACAGCCTCGGCGACTGGGGCGCTTATGAGTGTCCTGAATGTGGGTGTGCTCATCTGGGCAGGGATGCGGCGTTGCAGTGTTGCTCTGCCGACTTGGAAGATTCGGAAGACTGACGAATCCCTTCCCACCACGCCCTTAACCCGGGGCGTGTAGGGAGCGGATACGCTCTGGAAAGAAACTAAAAATATGACCACTGAAATTGACATTCAAGATCTTTTTGAAAGGTATCAGCATGAAATGGCTGGCAATTATGGATTCGGTGCAACCGATTTGTGGCCGTCAGGCCCGCGCTCATTCGTGGCGTTTTTAGATTACCTTAAACGTAAAAATGAATTGGAGAACATCCCATGAGCCGTATTCAGGATGACTTTGAGCGGGCTTTTACTCGCATAACCGGAAGATGTCCAAAACACCCCGCAGCCTCAATTCGGCGCGAGTATGACCTTACCCAACGCATAGTGAACGGGACTCCGTCTGGAGAGGGGATAAAATCAAATCACCATTATTTTTGCGCGGAGTGCGGCTTTGAATTGCCGGATGTAAGACTTTCAAACTCAACTTTAAATAAAAGGAATAACGTATGACTCTAAAACTCCTCCCCAACGGCAACCTTGCCATCCTGGCCGAGGCTGCCGAGCGGACCCTGCTGGCAACCGGCAAGGCTGAAAACCCTGAGTTCGACACCGATAGATATATGGCTGACTTGCTGGACGGCCTGATCTGCAATTCGGAATACGACTGGTGCAACCCCGAGGACGTGGGCGCGTTGACATCCGCTCCAATCCTTTGCACTCGCGGCGGGGATGGCGAGCCGGATCATGCCTGGGGCTTCATGGATTATCAGATTGTGTCAGTGCAGCAACGGTTGCTGGACACCGGCAAGGCAATCTTTCAGGACGGCGGGGCAGTAACTCGCCGGGTAGAAACTGTATAATCACCATGAAAATAGAATCCTTAACTTGTCGAGACGATGGCTCTTACGTCCTCACTGAATCAGAGGCCCGCTTTCTCTCTGTCGATGGCCGATTGCCGCGCCGGGGACTCAAAGATGCCAGCCTGGCCAAATTGGCCGGTGTGATCCTGCTAGAGCCGGAACGCAACGGCTTTCAACGCCATTCCATGTGGCAAGCGGGAGAATACCATGGAGCATTTATCAAAAGGGCCGCGGAAGCCTGGGGTCTGTATTTGTTTTAGAAACTGTAGGAATCCCTGACAACAAACAAAATATCCGCCCCATCCCCGGTAAGCGGGGGACCTGTTAAAGCAGGTTGGGGCGGACAACGAAAGGTAAGCGACAATGAGCACAATACCAATGTGGAAAGAAGCAGAAGAAAAGTACGAGCAGGACAACCGCGAATGGTTGCCGTGCAGTGAGGAGTTTTACGATGATATGCTAGGCTGTATGCCTCCGCTCTATGCCGGGTCCTTTTGGGGAGTCTGCGAAGCCTGGGGAAATAATGAGCGCGGCCAGCCTCTCTATTTATTCTTCCGGTCCAAGCCTCAATACGCCTGCCGGATCGCGACTGTGGCTGAGATTAAGCAAGAGTCTTCGCAGCAATGCGCCGGGAAAAGTGAGGCGGCCCGATGAACCCAGAAACATTCATAAACGACATCCCCACCGAATCAGCGCGATCCGCTTATGCCGGTGTCTCTTTCACACCAGAGAGACGGGCGGAGCAGGTCCGCTCCGACTACGCCAATTTAATGGCGGCAGATTATGCAGTGTTCGCTAAGATGGTGGAGAGCAAGCCGGACCTGAAAGCCGCCATGGAGGCGGAATTTGAAAGATACCGGCAAGGCTACCGCACCCGGCTGCTTAAAAAACTGGCGAGTGATTCCAGGTGTGTATCTTGGATGATTGCCGGGCCGTCTAATTTTCCCGTCCGGCGCATGGAGAAAAGAAATGAGACTGCCCACAAGCGGCTGGAGGAATTGTTAGACTATCGCAGCCGGGCCAAGTCGGCCATCGGGAAAGTGCTGTGCCCAGAGCTGCGCCCGATCATGTCCGGCGATGCGGACGCTGTGGCCAGGCTGACTGAAAACATTGCGGAAGCGGAAAAGCTGCAAGCCCAAATGAAGGCGATCAACGCCGCGCACAAAGCCTTTTTGCAGGACCCGGCCAGCCTGGAAGCTTCCGACTTTTCGGATGAAATCAAAGCCAGGATTCGCAATTACAAGCCGAACTATTCCTGGGAGCCGCATCCGGTAGCGCCTTGCACCTTTACAAACCACAGTGCCAACCTTCGCCGGATGAAAAAGCGCCTGGAGCATATCAGCAAGGCCAAGACGGTGGAGGCAACCACCCGGCAGGGTGAACTGGCGAGGCTGGAAGATTGCCCCGCTGAAAACCGGATTCGCCTTTTCTTCCCCGGAAAGCCGGATGAGGTCACACGCAGCCGGTTGAAGTCGGCTGGCTTCCGGTGGATCCCCAGTCTGGGGTGTTGGCAAGCGTATCGCAATTATAGAGCTATGGAGCAGGCCAAGAAAGAAATTAACCCATGACCGCACTCTTAAAAGACACCCTCTGCCTCCTGCTCTGCCTCCTGTTGGGCTGGTGGCTTTGGGTGTTGTTGTAAACCTGTAAAAATCTGTAAAAACTATGAAAAGAAATAAATATACTGTAGTCGGATTGTGCCTGTGCGGCTGCGACGAGCCGTTTGTGTACCAGGTGGAGGCCAATACTCCTGCCGCCGCCATCAAAAAGGCCACAAGGGATCGAGCGGCGCAGAATTATGACAGCCGGATCGTGGCCGTCTTGGAAGGCTACGCAAAATCGCTGGATTATGAGAACTAAAATAATCTGGCACCGCTCCAAATTCAAAACCTTCTGCTTTGGCGGCTCCGGCGAACCACCCCGATTGCAGGATACCGACAAGCCCGGCCTCGTGTCGGATAATGGCGTGTGGGGCATCCGATCGCATTTTGGCTGGTCCGTTACCCACACACCTACAGGCCGCCGGATCGGGTCCGATCTGAGAAACTTAAGGACCGCAAAAGAATACGCCGATGCCATCAACGCCCTGTGGGATGGATGGTACACTCTGGCAGAGGGAATGGTGATACCACCGGAGATTGCCGCCCGGGTGCGGGAACTGTTGACGGAGGCGCGCAAATGACCGCCCAGGAACTAATCACAGCCTTGCAACAATTCCACCCCTCCGACCGGGTGGCTTTGCAGGGGATTGCCGGGGAGACAGACGCACACGGGCACCATCGTTGGTGCATCATGGAAAACATAAAAGAGTTCGACGTGGTACCTGTGAACGGCCCACGGACATCTGCGGCCATCCAATTCCACTCCCTCACCGCTCCGTTGGATGATGAATTGACAGAGGCAAGCGACCATCTGCATAACCTCCAACAGGAGGTTGAAGAAATAGCCCGCTCCATGAATAATACTCTCATTCGAGGCGAAGGCACGGACGCGGAGAACCGCGCCGAATTGTTAAAACTGATTCACGACCTCGCCGCAGCCGTTGACGTGAAACCGAAGGACTTATGACGCCTCCCGATCTCACCAAGGCCAGAATCTACTACCCGGACGGGCGCGTAGAGCATTATAATTCAGCATACGCGGCCTTTATTCTGTGGTGTAATTTACCGGCAGGGACAACGGCGGCCTACCGGGCACCGTCCGATCCCAGGCCCGTGACGCAGGATGATTATGTGAATGTCAGCGCGGAATGAACTCGAAAAACTCAACAACAAAGGAAAATAAAAATATGAACAAATGGGACAATAACGACCAGGGCCGTGTGACCGTGGAGTACGGCTGCCTGATCTGCCGCTGCCACACCGACGAGCCGTATTATTTCAGCCCGGAGACTGCGCGGCTTGCTTTTATGGAGGACGATGGTCGCGCGGTCTTCAAAGATAATCGCGGAAATTTCGCGACGACCCGAAGAAAATTTAAGAGCGAGGCGCAGATCAAGCGCATGGCCGAAGGAGCGAATAGTTAAAACTCAAAGCGAAAGGTGACGCATGAAAAATAATGAATGGCGGGGAAGAATCTCCCGGGAACTCGCTGCGGAGTCCGGGATTAAAAAAATAGTCGGGTGTATTCACCGGCCTGACCGTCGCGAATGTGAAATTTGCCGTGATATACCCAGCCGTATCGCGCTTCAACTCAAAGCGAAAGGCGAGCGGTGAAAACTGAAAAATTGTCCAGACTCGAATTATTCATTGCCTCCGCCCAAAAATACCTCGCTGCCGGGATGCCGGAAGCGGCGGCACTTGATCTGAAGCGGTGTGAAATCCTTGCCCGCGAAGCAGCGGAATTGATAAACCATTTCGGCTGGACCTCCTCCGATGACATCCGGGTAATCGAACGGGCAGGGGCTTGGCGCGACAGGATGCCGAACTTGGAAGTGGAGTGTCGTTAGAACTTCAGCCCCTCCGCCATCTGCTGGCTATGGCTGTCCAGCAGATGGCTGTAGATTTTTAGCATCATGGCCCCGCCGTCAGAATCGCCTCGCCACCTCGCCACCGTCGGCACGTCCACACCATGGTTCAGGCAGTACGTGGTAAAGAGATGTCGAAAGGTGTGGTGCGTGAGGTGAGGTAGCCCTTCTCTCGCCAGCGTATTCTTCATCACCTTCCAGGCTGTCGTGATTGGTAATACGTAGCCAGCCCGCTGGTGCTTCATCGCCTGTAGCTCCTGGAGCAACGTGAGCATCTGCGGAATTATCGGCACGATCCGCGGCTTCCCGTTCTTGGTAATCCGGGCAGGCAGCCGAAACTGCCGGTGCTCCAAATCCGTCATGGCCCAGGTGACTTGGATGGCCTCATTCCGGCGCATACCCGAGTACGCCAGAAATTTGATGAATACCAAAGCGCCACCACCGCGCCGGGCCGCGAGAGCTCGGAGGATCGTCTGGAGCATGGCCGGATCGGGCACGGTCGGTTCCTTTAATATGACCCGCTGCTTGGTCAATTTGGCAGCCGGGTTGTGAATTATGGCACCGGCGTCGATAGCCACGCGAAAAATACCTCTCAGGATGCCCACAGCGGCGTTGTAACGGGCTGGACTATACTGCCGTAACCCCCTGCCTTTGGGATGCTGCTGGTTTGGCAACAGATGATCTGCCCACTGCAAAACCGCTGATCCGGTGACGCGGTGTACCTCTTGGTTTAAGTCCGGCCAGGTTCTGCGAATAATCTCCACAATCTCCTGATGATATTTCTTCGTGCTTGGCTTGATATTGTGCGCCCGCTCCGAGTCCTCCAGCCATCGGTCGATTGCCTGGCGGACGGTCATGGTGTCGGGCGTGATACTGCGCCGGGATTGGAGCAGAGCCGACAGTTTCTCAATCGCCAGGGCCTTCCTGGTGGTGCCGAGGGATTCATGGATCACCCGGCCATTGATCTTGGCCCGAATGTAGTACGTGCCCGTCGGATTATAACGGATCAGATTCGTCGTCGAGGTCTTGGTCCATTTGCTCATGGTAAGAACGGTAAGAAATCGGGTAAGAACGGAACCGGGCGAAAGCAAGGAAATCGCCGTACTCCCGCCCGGAATTGAACCGGGATCAACGGTTTAGGAAACTTATCATGTGAATTACCTTGACTTATACATTGGACATTATGAGGGTTATGAAGATTCTGGCTTATCATTTTCTCCCTTTCGACACCATCCAGTAAGAATCAGCGCGGCATTTTGTTCCTGAGCCGATGGTATTTTCTCATGAGCTTGTCAGCCTCGCCCTTGCGGTTCCTAATCAGTTTCTTGATCAGGCCGGGCAGGGATTTCTCCAGGCACTCGTTGATAAGGAATGACAAGTCCACTCCTAAATCCTCTTTGGCATCCCTTAACATGGCGTTAATTAGCAATGGTGGATTAAACGCCATGGGGTGCTCGGTGATGGTGCGTTGGGATGGTGCTTTCTTTTTGCGTGGCATATTTAGTAGCTCCAAATAATCAGTGTGATTATCAATCCGATGATGGCCCCAGCCTTTAGAGAAAGAGCCGTGATGGTGTCTGTAATGATATTGTACTGGTCCGCCCGATCCATGGCCTGACGACGCTTGCGCTCGTAGTGGTGCAGCAGGGTTTCAAAAGCCAGGACGCAAATCAGGGCCACGAAGAAATATTGAAGCAAGAAGGAAAATAGTTTCATAAATTCATTCCGTACTTTTACGGGCTGGACAGGCTTTGTCCCACCGTTCTTTTAACATGGGTGCATGAAAGAAGTGAGGTCACAGCATTTTCCTCTTTTTGAGTTCGGCGACGATCAGGCCGACCACCCAGGCGGAACGGTTCTGAAAGTCCCGCTCCGCTGCCGAGTCCACCAACGGCACCAGGCTGGGCGCGATACTGACGGGAATCGTCACGCGCTTTTCGCTTTGTGGCTTTCGCGCCGGTTTCATGCCCCTGATAGTTCCCAAAATAAAACCGACGTTCACGCGATTTCACTAGACAAGGATTATTTACAATCATTTACTATTAATAATGCCCCATGCGCTGTCACCGCATAACGCCAAGGAACCTAAAATGAACCAATCGACCATCACGACCCTGCAAGCCCTCCGTCGGGCCAGCCTCGCCACCGGATACTCTACGAATGATCTGGTACGCCTGTGTCTGGCTTCTTTTTATCTGCGTCAACTGACTTCAAAAAATCCCGCGCTGCCTGCTTGCGCTCTGCCGCAATCGCCTGCACCACGCGGGTCAGGTCGCCGCGCAGGCATCTGATAATCAGGTCGGTGCGGTCGGTGCCGGTCGCCTGCAAGGCCCCCTCCATGATCTTTCGGAGATCATCCGGGGGGTCGATGGTCCACGTTCCGCGTTTTTTCCCGCTCTTTTGCTTCGTCATTTCCGTCCTCTGTCAAAATAAAATTAAGCCCGTTTTGTCAATACCTGCTTAGTTCCTTAACAGGTTTGTCTTACACAGTCAAGCCCCATCCGCGAAATAGTTCTTGTCTCATGGTGCTTCTTGTCTTACGGTCAGCACACGTAAGACGCAATGGGGTATTTCCCCACCAAAAAATGAAACGAGAAACCTGGACCTTCGATCCGCCTGACGACGTGAAAAGAATTGTGGCCCGTGCCTTGAGAGATTTGGCTGGCGCGGGGGTGGAGACGAAGGGGCTGAGATCGCGGGTGCTGGTGGGTGCGATCCGGCAGGGACTCTCGCGCTACGCCCGCAAGAAGGATCAGGTTTGATATGCCCGCCCTTACCCAAACTCCCAGCCCAGCCGCCTGCTATCGCCGCCACTGGCGCGATGAGCACCCGGAGGAGTGCCACACCTATAAGGTCCGGCAGCAGAACAAACAGCGCCTTGCAAAAATCCAGAGTCAGCAGCAACGCCGGACTGGTTACAACGGCAAGACCACGCTGAAGGACGCCAAGATTCTGGCCCTGCACCGCTCCGGTAAATCCATCGTGGACCTGATGCTCTGGTTCAACATCCCCGAGTCGCGGATTCGGGAGGCCATTACCCGTGCTGAAAACTTATGAAACCAACTGTTGTCGTAGCCATATCGCCAAGAGTCCTGCGCCTGCTCCAGCGGGCCTTACGGGCACTCCAGCGGGCGAAAAAACTTTACTCCTAAACCAACAAAACAACGAAAGGCAGCAAACTATGAACGCAGACCAAATCGGAACCATCATTGACGGCATAAACAGTCAACGGGCCAGCAACACCGAATCGCGGGCGCGTCAGTTGATTGATTCGATCCTGAAGGATCGGGAGCAGATAGCAGTACTCAACAAGCACATGGAGGAGTGCCGCGCTGCCCTCCAGGCCCTCACCCACGAAGAAGTGAAATCGACCGACATCTTTTCCTGATATGGCGACCATTTCTATACGGGGAATCCGGCTGGACACGGTTTCCATTAAAAATCACGGCGACGACTCTGGGGTGACGGCTTCCTATTCCCTGCTGAGCAATGCCGACAAGGTTCTGGCGACCCAGGAAATCGGCGGCTACAACGGCCCCAAGATCACGCCGTCTGCCAGCACCATTGGCAAGCTGAATGAGTTCCTGAAGGCTTACAAGAACGACATCAACACCGTCTTGGGTCTGGACGCGGAATAATGAACCTCCCCGCTCCAAAATCCAAGTGGCTATACCACGGCTCTGGTGGTGGCAAGAATGTAGTGCATACGGTGCTGGCATATCCGGCAGAGCCATCAATATCACCCCGCGAGATCACGACCTGGAGCGACGGCGATCCCAATGCAGGCGCGGCCATCGCCGGGTGGTCATGGCTCGGGAACCTGGAGCACTTCTTGATTCACTTTAAACCGTTATGAACCTGTCAGTCACCTTCCAGCAGTCCATCACTGCCCCTGTCGTGATCTCCCGCACGGACACCAAATCGAAGAATCCGCGGCTGCACCTGATGGGGCCGGGCGGGTTCCCGCTGTGCTGGCGGAAGGTCGGGCGGCGGGGATCACAATTCCAGCAGGACCTGACGGGTGAGTGTAATTGCCGGATATGCCAGAAGAAGGCAACCGCTTGAACTACTACAATGAAAACGATCCCAGAACCGCGGCGTGGCTCCGAGAACTTATCCGAGCGGGAGTTATTCCCGACGGCCACGTTGACGAGCGGAGCATTGTCGATGTCCAGCCCGGCGACCTTGACGGCTTCTGCCAGTGTCATTTCTTTGCCGGAATCGGCGGCTGGTCCGAAGCCTTGCGCCTTGCCGGTTGGCCCGCCGACAAACCCGTCTGGTCGGGGTCTTGTCCCTGTCAACCGCTTTCGTGTGCCGGAAAACGCGCTGGTGAGAAAGATGAACGGCACCTCTGGCCGGAATTTTACCGTCTTATCAGCCAGTGTCACCCTGCAACAATATTTGGCGAACAGGTTGCAAGCCCGGATGGACTTGAATGGTTCGATGGAATATCGCTTGACCTGGAAGAACTCGGTTATGCCGTCGGGTCGAGTGATCTCCCGGCTGCGGGCGTCGGGGCGCCGCATATCAGACAAAGAGGTTTCTGGGTGGCCGACAGCCAAAGCGCGCGATCATCACCGGGAGGGAAAAGGCCAATACTCGCCGAGCTTGGCGGCAGTGGCGCAACTGGCCGGGTGGACAACCCCAACTCTGGACGATGCGAACAATCGCAAAGCCAAATACGCGCAGGGCGGAACGAGCCTGTCAGCTCAGACACAGTTGGCCGGGTGGGGAACGCCCGCCTGCCGGGACCACAAGGACGGTTCGAGCGACGGGACGGTGAAGGAGAGCGGCCTGTTGGGGCGACAGGTTTGGGGCGCAACGCCTGGAGCGACTACCAGCTCCTCCACTTCCGGGACGGAAAAACGCGGCGCATTAAATCCGGCCTTGAGCCGCTGGTTGATGGGCTACAGGGACGCGTGGGACTCCTGCGGGGCTACGGCAATGCAATCGTGCCAGAAGTGGCAGCGGAGTTCATCCAGGCGTTCCAAGAGGCCACATGCACCACCTCTTTCCTAAAAGAATCCTACTCGTGAAAACCCTGCAAGAACTGCAACAACTGGTATCTCCCTGGTGCGATAAGGAGCATGGCGGCACCAACAACCCCCTCGCTCGCTTGCCGTTCCTGATGGCGGCTGTGGCATCGCTGGAGAAGAATCCGGCAGATACCAACGCGCTCGCCAACATCCTGAAATACACCCTCGACATCGCCCGGCGGATGAGGATTTCGGGCGATGAACTGGTAATGTTGTTGGAGAAAAGGATAGAGATAGACCGCCAGCTACAGGCGGCTCGGAGGAGAAACGTATGAACTACACAGTTGATTACTTCATTCAGAAATTCGAGGCGATACCGGAGGAGTGGTGGTGTGTTACCCTCTATACAAGAGGGGAGCAAAAATGCGCCCTGGGACATTGCGGGGTCAGTATGAAGGATGACACAGAGGAGGGGGAGGCATTATCGTATTTGTTTATTTCCAACTTTGGGATGGCGAGCACTATAAATGACGGAGGGGATTCCCGATTCCCCCAGGCAACACCCCGCGCCCGAATCCTGGCGGCCCTGCAACGCATCAAACAGAAGGAGGCCGCTTGACTACCCAACTCCAAGCCTACCTGATCGGCGTCGTGCTGGGATTTGGCCTGGGCATAACGCTCATGCACTTGATTTTGTCGAATGTCCATTAACGAAAGGAAACTATGAAATGTATCAGCAGCGAAGAAGAAAAGAAATACCAGTATCCCATGGTGAAAGCCTCGAAAGTCGGGCTGGTTATTTTGTTCACCACCCCATTTGACGGCACCGTACTTGCGCCCGGGATAACCTTTTGGAAGGTGGGTGAAATAATGAAAGATATGGACCCAACTCAGTTTCGGCCCATCACCGGCTCCGTAACCCTCACCAACGAATGATAACCCAACAGGCTCAAGACGAAGCCGACCAATTCTGTGCCCACCCCAACTCAGTCGCTTCCCTGAAGGACGAAATCCAACAAGGCCACCCCCGCGACCGGCGGGCGGAGATTCTGCGCCACATTGGCCTCTGCTCCTTCGCCGTAACCGACCGGATGGTCTGCCGCGCCCTCGGCTACTCGGATATGAACCAGGTGCGACCTCGGATCACCGAGTTGCTGGCCATGGGAAAACTGCGGGAGCTGGGGAGCCAACGGTGCCACCACACCGGAAAGACCGTCAGAACGGTGGTGCTGGCGTGACCGTCCTACCCAACAACATCCTCCAACGGATGAGCAAAGCAGACAGGCGGACGATGGGCCGCGCTGGCATGACGGCAGCGGAGGGTCAAGCGGTAGTGGAAGCTAAGACGGAGAAGGAACTGCAAAATCATTGCATCAACTGGCTCCGGCTACATTGCCACTGCTACCTCCAGATTCCATTCGGTAAAAAGACCGGCATCCGGGCGGGCTACCCGGACATCACCGTATTTTTGCCCGGCGGGAAGGTGCTGCTGGTGGAGGCGAAGTCGCCTGCCGGTGGAGAACTATCAGAGGAGCAGGAGTCATTTCACGCAGAGTATTGGGCCGCCACCGGCGAGACAGTCCGGGTGGTGAGATCGCTAGATGAGTTTAGGAAGCTATTAACTAAGGAGTCACCAAATGATTAAAGAACTGATCTGCACCTTTTGGGGCCATGTGGTGATCCACCCGGCCCTGACACAAGACGGGCAGCCGATCTTCTATGAGCGATGCCCGCGGTGTGGTGAAGTCCTGACGGCACCGCCCAAGGCGTATGACTTTATTTTTAAACCAACAACAAAACCAACAGAAAGGTAACGAAACATGCACATATCACAAATGAAACAGTCCCGCTTCCTGTCCAAGGGGGATTTGCAGCAAGGACCCAAACTGCTCACAATGCTGAACGTGGTCCAGGAGAACATCGCCATGGAAGGGGAGAAGCCGGACCTGGCCTGGTGCCTGAACTTCTCCGACTTTGACAAGCAACTAATCCTGAAGCCGACCAACATTGCGCTGATCGCCCAGGCGACTGGAGCGGAGGACACCGACTTGTGGGCCGGTAAGAAGATCGTGGTCTATCATGACCCGACCATCTCCATGGGTGGCAAGCTGGTAGGCGGCACGAGAGTGAGAGCGCCGAAGAATCAGGCACCGGCGGCTCCGGCACCGGCGGCAGCAGCCGCAGTGGATTCGGACGAAATCCCGTTTTAGTCCTTTTGCGCCCGCATAGCGATCAACGGAATGATTCACAAGCCAAGGGCTTCTGACACCAAACATTCCGCCGCGGTGACTGCGGGCGCATTTCCCTTTTTCTAATTATGAAACCAAAACCCAAACGCAAGCAAAAACCCCAATTCCCACGGTACTATACCCATGTGAATGGGTTCGGCGACGAAACGCTCTATGTTAAATGCGTTAATCGAAAGAACGGTGAGTGCGTTTGCCGGGGCGGAACGTACCCTACAGTCTTCTCATACGCCAAGTGCGAGAGGTTCGTGAGGGCCGGTTACTGGAAGGAAATTAGCGAACGACAGGCCAACGCCATGTGGAAGGAGGCCCAATGATCCGCAACGCCATTTTTTGGGATATTGAGACATCACCCCTGCCCGAGTCTGACATCGCCCACTTGCTGGTGGAATTTAAAGCACCGTCGAATTACAAAGACCCCGACAAGATTGCCGCCAACCTGGCCGAGCAGAAGGAAGCTTACTTGAGCCGGGCCGCTCTGAGTCCCCTGACGGGCCGGGTGGCAGCCATTGGGTATCAGGCAGACGGAAAGTTTAGTATGTGCGCCTCGGAAAATGAGGGTTATACCATCGTGGACTTCTGGAACCTGTTTGAGCAGCACGAAAACGCCGCCAAGCGATTCATCGGCTTCAACATCAAGCGGTTTGACCTGCCCTTCTTGGTTCGCCGGTCCTGGAAGCTCGGGATCAGGGTGCCGCTCGGGGTCCGCCATGGCCGCTATTGGGGCGATCAGTTTGAAGACTTGTACGAGTACTACCAGTTGGGAGATTACCAATCGTCCATCAGCCTGAACAATCTCAGCCGCTACTTTGGCTTGGGTGAGAAGGCCGGATCGGGCGCTGACTTCGCCACCATGCCGCCAGAGCAGCAGCGGGAATACCTGAAGCGGGATTTGGAACTGACCCAGGCCGTGGCCGAAAGGATGTTGGCATGACCAATAACCGCTACTGGAAAACACCGCCGGAAACCTACGCCGCCTTACATGCGGAGTTTGGTTTCGACTTCGACCCGTGCCCTTGTCCAAGGCCGGACGGTTACGACAGTCTGATTATCCCGTGGGGCAAATCGAACTACGTCAACCCGCCATTCCGACGGCACGATGGGGTGAACGGCAAGGGGCCGACCGCCTTTGTCCACAAGGCGATTGAGGAGCAAAAGAACGGCAAGGCTTCCGTGCTTGTGCTGCCGGTTCAGTCCTACGTGAATCTGTTATTGGAGGCCGGGGCGGAATTGCGCTCGCTGGGCCGGTTGAAATGGCGCGAGGCCATCACAAATGAACCGATGAAGGGGCCGTCACCCATCTGCTGCTTCATCTTAAAACCAAAAACGACATGAGCGCCATCTCCAAACGCTACTGCGGCGACTACTGCGAAGGCGGCCTCCGCGCCCTCGGTTGCGCCGTGATCCACCAGGCAGTGGAGGATTATCGGACGTGGGAACGGGCCGGTGTGATCCAGTCGGGCCAGTTCTGCGAGGATGGCTGGACCCGCTACCTAATCACCCGCATGCGGTCAGGCCACCACAAGCTGGCAGTGGGCTACACTTGCCGCCAGCAGATTACCCGGCTCCTGAACTTCTTCCGGCGCGATCTGGACGAGGTGATGGAGGAATATGGCATCACCATGAACCCATCGGCGGTGCGGGATAGGCTTGGGATGGTGGGAGGGAGGAACTTATGACTGAAGAAACCGAACAGCAGAAGATTGAAGATATTGCGCTGACGTTATGGGGTCAGTCTTTGGACCCGGTATCAATCAGCAAATGGCACCTCGCCCGTGTCGCGGCCCTGGAGTCCCAACTGGCCGAGGCGAATAAGGATACAGAAAGGTTGGAGTGGCTGCAAAAGCAGTTTGGCTGTGCGCTTATCAATGACGATAACGGTCATTGGGCCATGTCATGGGCGGGTATGCAAAATGTTCCGGAAGGCGACGGGCCGCAGGATATTCAAACCAGCTTCTTTATTGAAGCTAAGGAATGGCATGACGGCGTCACAGAGGCAATCGACGCCGCACGAAAAGGAGGCCCGCGGTGAGTCCTGAAATGACAAAGCTGTTTAGGCTATATGAGGATTGCGTGTTTTGTTTGGAACATGCGCTAGAGAAGAAAGGCGCAAGCGACTTTTATATCAATCGGTTACAAGTAAAACTCAACACCGCCAAACTCGCCCTCATCCGCGCCATCGAGAAAATGGAGAAGGACACTAAATGACCAAAACTGAAATGCGGATAGCGATAGCTGAGTGTTGTGGGTGGACTGGCATTTTCCAGCGCATGTCCTCTGGCAAGTATCTAGGGTTTCTGCAAGGCACAGATATTAAGACCAAGCGGTCAGAAGAAATCCCCAACTACCCCGAAGACCTGAACGCAATGGCTAAGGCTGAGAATAGCTTAAGTAGAGAAGAAGAATTGCAATATAGGATTATTCTTCAAGATATGTTTCCGTATTCCATTCATGCACCAACAATGGCAATTAGAGCTACTGCTCTTCAACGCGCCGAAGACTTCCTGCGCGTCAAGGGACTTTGGAAGGATTAACATGAACCCTCTTTACACCCGTCCTCGCTGCATGGTTTGCACGGGAAGAACGTGTCTGTTCACGGCTATGTCGCAGGGCGGGTGTGAGTATTTAACATGAACAATTTTGCACTCAGCCGCTCGGAAAGCAGACGAGCAATAATGGTGAATATGTCCAGTGCGGCAGACCATAGCCTAAAACCGTGGGAGCGACGTAAGCAGCGACAGGTCGGTCGGACTCGCTTAAGTCCAACTCCAAAAATGCTGGAAGCCGGGTTAGCGTCCGGCCTGAGTGCAATCCTTTAACAAACGCAAAATGAAACTTAAACCATGTCCGTTTTGTGGCTCTGAGCCAATCAGCAAGTCTGCTCCTGCGGACACCTGGCGCATATTCTGCAAGAAATGCGGGGTAGATATTCACTGCTGGACTAAGCGCATAGCAGTTAGACGCTGGAACCAACGAAAGGAACCCACCAAATGACCGACACTGAAATGCTTGATTGGCAGGAGAGGAATCCGGGCTTTGTTCACAGACTTTCTAATAGCTGGTATGCCAGACCATTAGGACGACGTTTCCATACTCTCCGTGAAGCAATACGCGCGATGAATGGAATAAGAGAGGAAGGTGATGAGAAATGCAACACCCAATTTCATGCCAATGCTTCAAATGCAGAAGGCATGAAGGTGGCCAGTAAAGCCGTCGAGGTGACTAAGACGGCTGATTCGACCAAGGAGGGGCGAAGGCTGACGGAAGCCGAGGAATGGAGCATCTTAGGAAGCCAAGTTGTCGGAGCGGAGGTTATACCGTTCGAGCAGCAGAATCAAATCCAACAACTCACCCGCGAGCGCGATGAGTTGTTCCTGACACTTGGCGGGATGCAGGACGCCATTGCAGAGGGGTTGAACACGGACAGGACGGCAACCACCGAGCCTGCGGTTCGGGCACTGTTGAAGAAACTCACCGCCGACCTCGCCACGAGCCGGGCGCAAGTCGAAGGATGGAAGGCGTCTTTTGGACATAAGGATGCGGACTTTCAAGCGTGTAAACGAACAATAGACCAACTCACCGCCGACCTCGCCGTTTCTTGCAAACTCAGAGACTCATTGCTCCGCTCGCAAATGTCAGACATGATTGATATGGCGGCATTATGCAAAGACCTCACCACGAGCCAGGCGCGGGTTGAGGTGTTGGAGGAAGCGATTAACAGAAATATTCCCGCTCTTCGTTGGGTTGTCACTAACAAAACAGATGCACCTACTGATTATATTAAACTTATGGTGAACGATTTTGAACAAGCCCTCGCCGGAAAGGGGGATGTGTGAATATAGAATACATGCGAAAACTCAGTGGTGCTTTTATCTCAGAGGCGGAAGAAAAAGCCATCGGTGATGTTATCAAGGCTGGTGAAGATTACGGCTACGGAAACATGATGGCGTGGCTTGCCACCGCTTGGGCCGTAAAATTGCGGGACGCTAATAACTTCAAAGAAAAAGATGCGATTGATTTTGTATCAAATCGAGGACCTTATCCGCTACCGCGTAAAAGGAGGTCCAAATGACCCCCCTCGAAAAAGCTGCGCGGGAGTTGGTGGAGCGTTTGCGCTTCATTCACGAAGATGAGCAATATAAAAGCGTGTGGTTTGTGAATCAAAACCACAACGGCCCTTATGCTGGACCCAACTACGTAAAAGAACTCAAAGCCCTTGAAGCCGCGCTGGAGCAAGGGAAGGTGTGTCCGGGGTGTCAGGGTGGGAAGCTGGTAAGAATCAGCCATAATACATACTGCCCCATGTGCCACGGGAAAGGAACTGTTTGATTTACCACGTCCACACAGCCCACCGCCCGAAGGACGCAGATACCCGTCGCCGGAACCGTCTAGCGCAAAAGACCTGGGCAGATCAACCCTGGACGGAATTGCCAGTGAAGGATCTGGATTTGCCCCGGCTGTGGCGCGAGCGGAGCCGGGCCTTCCCCTACGTGAAGGATATGTTCGACCTCGCCTGCCGCGACAAGAGGCCACTCGACGTGGTGGTTTATACCAATGCTGATATTCACATACATCCGCAGACCAGCTCGTGGGTGCAGCATCTATTGACGACGACGACAGCCGCCTGTCACTGCCACCGCCGCGACATCTACCGAAAGCTAAAGAAACCACTGAAAGGAACCGAGTACAACGAGGGAGTGCACTATCCCGGCTCAGACCTGTTCGCCTTCCGGGTGGTGTGGTGGCGGGCCATACGAAACGAAATGCCGGACATGATCCTGGGCGCGGAGGGTTGGGACGCTGTCCTGAGAACCTTGATTGACGAAACGAACGCCGGTGCCACCACGCTGCTGGAGAACCTGATCGCGCACGAGCGGCACGAGAGCTATTGGGAGAAGGAGGAAAATAGGTATGAGCTGGACATGCAGCGGTATTGCATCCGGCTGGCTTGGGAGTTCTTCGTGTTGCGTAAGTTGGACCCAGCCAAGTTCGGTATCAAGTTGCCAGATAGTATCCTTTCCAAACCACCCGACCTGCAATTACCCGCCGGTATCGCCCCTGCCGTATCTTCCCCAAGCGAATCAATTCCGTCAGTCTCCTCCTGACGGCAGTTTCCGACGAGCCAAGCTCGGACCCGACAGCGTCCTCCAACGTGAACGCGCCGGGCGGCAGCACGTCCGCCTGTTTCCTCAGAGCGTCAGATAGTTGCCGAAAGAGTCCTACAGAGGGCTGCGGAACTCGCCCGACCGGGTTCTTTGCATGGTCCATACGATAGTTTCGTCAGGGCAGTACTCAAAAAAGACCCATCCCTGGCTCCAGCCTGCTTTCGATTTCTGATGCTTCGCGTAAGCCATGCGGGTCTTGTCTGCCAGCATGCCGGTGCAGTAGCCTGTGCCGCCACCGAGAGTCCTGGCGCGTTCCTGACCGACCCGGTGGAGGTGAGCAATCACGCAGTTACCACCCACGTACTCCGCGTGGTCGCGGATGGCCGCCATGTTAAACATCCAGCCGTGTCCGAACTTGGTATCTCCGTATTGCCGCCAGCCGGTTTCTATATCGTACGGCACCACTGACGCCTTGAGGGTTTTGGCAGTGTCGTGGATCGCGTTCACGCAGTGGCTGGCGGCCAATGACACGATGGCATTAGGGGATTGCTGGAGCCGATAGACCCGATCCTCATGGTTGCCGATATGAAGCTGCTGTGGTTCTAACCGCTCCAAGAAGTTCACCCCAGCCCGCCAATCATCCTCTATCGACTCCGCTTCATCAGCGGAGCCTTTCGCGCCGGATCGGAAAGCGGCCATATCCACGAAGTCGCCCAGATGGATTGTGAGGGATGGTTTCCACTGCTGTTTGAACCGCAAGACCGCCGCCAGAGCCGACGGATCGGCCAACCCGCCATGGCTGCAGCCGAGGGCGAGGCCGCGCTTCCACGGGCGGGTAATGTTCATCTGACGGCCCCCTCGGTATTGTGGCTACCCCCGGTGCTGTAGGTGCCCTCCATGCCCTTAATCATGTCGTCTGGGTTGGCGGGAATTGTCTGTCAGAAACTTGAGGGCTGCCGCGGCAGCCTTGGGGGATAGATGCAGAATCTTCGCCTTCTGCTGGGGGCTTACGGTGGCCCAATCCTGGCACAGTGGCTCCGCTTGGTGGCATCCGTCCATGACGGAGATCGTGATGATAAGGTTCATTATTTAATTACTGAAATACCCGCCTATGTTTCATGCTGGCGTCGAAATGCTTTCGGTCCTCGTCTGCCACATGACTGGCCGCCGCGTCCACATATTTGATCCTCTCCTCTGGCGACAGATACCGGGCCTGATGCACCACGTAATCTATGTAGGCTCCAAGCTGGGCCTTGCGGACGATCTCGGGGTAGCGGTCCATCATGTCGGGTGGCTGGCTGGGGACGAGGGTGAAGCGGGGTAGTTGCTTCAGCAGAGCCTCACGCCATGAGCCGCCCGGGGCTTGGGACGCGGCGTAAGAAGCCACCAGTGGGTTCATACCTTCCACAGCGCCCTTCACGTTCTCCTTGAATTGGGACTCACCTGGCGCGGCGGCGGGTGTCGATCGCCCTACATTGATGGCAGTGGGGTAGCCGGAGATGGCTGCCATACCAGCCTTGGCCACAGGGCCAGCGTAGGGGGATATGGCGGCGTTGACCATGTCACGCCCGGCTGAATCGAAAGCGGTGCCGGTGGTGAGGCCATTCTTCTTGGCCTCCAGAAAGCCCTTGACGCCTGTGACGCGGAGGCCGCGGCCGAGGCCAATCAGGTCGAACACCGGAATCGACAGGGGCCTGCCATTCTCATCCGTTTTACCAGTGTCGATATTTCCCAACTTGACGCCTGGCCGCCCGAGCACACCACCATCCTTGTCCTTCGTAAGCAGATAATTGGCAGTGCCCACCAACACCGCGGCCCCCACCCACTTGGCGGCCATGTTCGCGGACATCGCCAGGCGGGCGGTGACGCCGGAGGCTTCCACGCCCGGGTTCAACGTGGCCGTACGGATGCCAAGGGTGTTGAAGGTCTTGCCAGCCGTGATAAACGGCCCAACGCCGGAGTCGCGGAAGGCCCGCACGAGAGCGGTTTGTGCCCGCTTGTTATACTGGCCCACCTGGTTGACAAATTCCCGGCGGTTAGTCTCGGTATCCTTCGCGAGTCCCTGCTTCACGAGGCTGTGGTAGGTGTCGTCCAACACCAGCCGGGTCGTGCGGTCAGCCCACTGGATGAAGTCAGAGGTATAGCCGAAGGGTTTGTTCCAAGCGCCCATTTTGGAGTGCTGGTCCCGCAAGGCTCCTATTTCTGCCAGTTCAGACAGTTGCCTGCTGTTCTCCTGGAATCCTTTGGCGATGGCCTTGACCATCGTGAAGGGAATGTCCGCCCGGCCATGAAGCGACAGGAAAGAATCCGCTAACAGGTTTCCGACGACAGAGGGTCTGTTGAACAGGGCCGTCGCCAGATTGGAAGCATGGACGGACGCATCCGTCAGGCCCGCCAGAGCCATCTTGTTGGTGATGTTTGAGACTTCCCGCAAGATGGGGCCAGAGAATTGGTTGGCATCCGTGTTAGCTCCAATCCGATACTCGCCCGCGAGCGAGTTCTTGACGTAGAGCATTTTATTCTGGGACACGACAGTTGGGTGTTCTTCTGAAGGTATCACGACCTTCTGGCGTTTAAGTGGGAACGCGGTAGTGCCTTCGCCGCCCAGGGTATGCTGTTGGCCCGGTGCATCAATGATGGCATTACCCGACTTCACCAGTTCATTTTCAAAATCGTTCTTGTTGGCAATCTCAAGCTGACGGCCAAACGTGTTCTGCATCATTTCGATGTAGTTTCCGTTGTAAGCCTGGCCTTCTCCGGTAGCGCGGACGCCGAAGGGTGACTTACGACGCAGAGTGCCCAGCAGATTTCCCCGGCCAACTGAAAAGACAGCATCCCGCGGGACGGGGGCCGAGGGATCAACGGCCATCAGGTTTACACGAGCGCCGGTCTGTTTGCCTCGCGGTGGCAGCACCTCGGACGGGTCGATCTCCTGGGCCTTACGATACATCGGTTCCACCTTGGCCTCCCAGAGGGCAATATGGCGGCGGATCGCTTCTTTAGTGGCTGGCTCCGACAGAAATGCTTGGTACTCCGCTTCCGTTCGGAAGGGTGAACCGGCCTTGCCAATGAAGGAAAAGGCGGGCTTGCCCGTACTGTCGGCAACGGATCGTAAATTATCTTCACTGAGAGCTATCCCCAACGATTTGGCTTCCACGCCCAAATCTTTCAAGACATCGGCGGAAAAGACAGTTCCCAGCGGCTTGGCGGCGATGCGGGAAGAAATCCACCGGGCAGCCTTCTCCCCAGAGGCGCGATCCGCTGACGTAATCTTGGGGAAAGTCTTGCCCGCCAACCCACCGAGCCAACCCCGAAATCCTTTGGTGACGGCGGACAGTCCACCCGCCCGGTCAATCGCCTTGCCCGCTTCCATCGCCATCAACGGGGCCATGATCTCACCCGCTCCCGGGTGAAGCAGTGACAGTGGCATGAGAGCACCCGAGAGGGAATTTTGACCGTAAGCGTCCTGGATGTCCTCGCGGGTGAGGCCCGACTTTTCAAACATAGTCTTCAGGGCTTTGATCTGCTCCTTGCGGGCCTTATCGACGGTCCAACCTTTCGACTTGGCGACATCGCTGATGGGCGTTTCATTGAAGTGAGCGTCTGCCAGGTCGCGCTGATCGCCTGTAAGGGACTGGCGGCCGTTCTCCAAGGCCCGATCCACGTCTGCCCGGTGTGCTGTCAATTCGGGCGATTCGGCCTGCTGGTCCTTTACTGATTCGGCTACAGGACCACTGTCGTCCGCCTCCGCGTCCAGCGGCACCTTCTCCACCCCGCCTCCGCGCTTGAGGGCATTTTGCTTATCCAGTTCATTCCGCAACGCATTTTTAATAACGTTGGTGGCGTAGGTGGAAAAGGCAGCACCCTTGTCAGGGTCGAAGCTCTCAGAAGCCTTCTGGAGAGCGCCCAAGGATACCGACCGGGCCTGCTGGTTATCTATCTGCTGGAACTGATCTGCCAAATCCTTGGCGAGTCCTTCATGGGAGGTAATTAAGGAGTCCGCCATTGGTGCCGCGGGCGCGGCGACCTCCTCTGGTGGGGTAGAAACCTCGGTCGTTTCGGCGGCTTGTGGCGCTTCTGTTGGCGTAGGGGCTTCCTCCAGAGGCTTAACCTCTGCTGGTGCTTCCGGCGGTTTCAAGGACTCCACCGGAACACCTACAGGCGTTTCCTCCAACGCCCGGGCTGTCTCGGGAGCGCCGACCGAGCGGGCCTTGTCTGCCAGTTCCTGGAACTTGGCTGTTTCGGTGGGGGTGGATTCTGTAGGGGTAAATTTGTCAGCGGCCTTCACCCGGCCACCGCGAGCCGCCAAGGCTGGCAAGGCTCCGGTCAAGGCTCCCTCCACAATATCTTGGACTCCGCCCTCATGGTCGCCGCTCACGATCTTGGCGGTGCCGCTCGTGATCTTCTCGGCGGCCCCGACGGTCATTTGCGCTAAGAAGGACTTTTGTAGGATTTTGCCAGCGCCACCAGGCGCTCCCATCCACAGCAAATTCTCAGGGTCGGAAAAGCCACCCGCCACATTCACAAGGGCGCGTTCCACCGGGCCGGTCCACTTGGGGAATCCGAGGGCTTGCAGTTGTTCATCTGACAAGCTGGCGTCGTGGACCTTGCCCGCAATAATCTCCTGATCGCTTGGTAGAACACTCACGCCCTGATGTTCCAATTCCAGCTTACGAGCCTCGGTCATGCCGGGAATCATACCGCTGGAAGCCATGGAGAGGAATTGGTCGGCCTGATCTTCTGGCGACACCGGCTGGTTCTTTTTATCAAATGGCAAATCGGGCTGGGGCGGGATCACGTTCAGGACGGACTCTGGCGCGGGGCGGTTCAGCCATTCGTGAATCTTTGGTATGTCGTAAGATGTATCCTCGGACAAGAAATCCGCTGCCGAGGGTTTCTCCGAAAGAAACGACTCAGCATCCGGGTGGTCCTCAGTCGCAACACTGGACCCCGAAAGAAAATCTTCGGCGGTCATTTAAACTTGAATTGTTCCTTGAGAATCTTGGCCGCTTCCTCCTTGGTGATCTTGCCAGAGGAAAAGTCAGCCTTGACATCATCCGGTGATTTATAAGCGGGCTTGGAATCTTCCTTGTCCGCAGATGGGTTATTTTGCACTCCATACTTGGAGTCCAGGGCGTCCACCGCCTCCGCCTTCTTCTGGGCGTTCAGGTGGTAATCGTTCTGAATCGAGTTTAGTTCGGCTTTGTACTTCGCCAGTGACTTGTGATCCTTCAGGAAGTTGGAGGCATGGTCTGCCGCGCCCGCCACTCGAAGCTTGGCAGTCTCGACCGAGTAACCACCGCGAATATCCGCCACGTCAGTCTTGCCCTCATTCACAAGGCTCTGTTTCTCCAACGCCCGGCGCTGCTGATCTTCCAACACCTGTTGGCGGCCCGATTGTAAAATGGCTTCATCCACAGTGCCGTCCGGCTTGAGCGCGTTTGGACCTCCAGAGTGGAGCAGATCGGTAGCGTCCTTGATAAGATTAGTCTGCCGCTCGGTAAGCGCCATGCCTGCCAGTGACTTGGCGGCCACGTTCTGGGCGCTTAGCAGGGCCGACCGGGCATCTGCTGTCGTCACTTCCGGCTGTGGAGTCGTAAGGACCTTCTGCGGGTCGCCCTCCGTGTCCATCTGCCAGCGGTGAAGGGCCGCCTGATCTTCCATGGTGCGGTCCAGCAGATTGGATTTCATGGAGTTGTCCAATGCCAGACCGTGAATCCGCACAGCGGCCTCTTTATTCTGATTGTCTTGCGCCTGCACCCGCAGGGGCTGGAGGGCGTCAAATTCCTCCTTCTGCTGCGCCCGCTGGGCCGCGGCGTTGAAGGAGGAGGAGAATGTCCTGCCAATGCCTTCCGCGGCCCGCTCGGATTCGAGGGAGAAGGTGGCTGGATTCAGCCACTCTGGCGTGTGTGTGCCTTCAAATATACTGCTCATAAGTCGTTAAGCTGCGGCTCCCATTTTGGCAGCGCCCCCCAGCGATCCCAGGAGACTGCTTACCATCTGCATCATCTGATCATCTGTCTTAATCATGGCCTGGCCTGCAATCGTGCCGAGGGAATATTGGGCATCTAGCTGGTTGCTTACCCAATCACGCTGGAACTTGCCCGCCCGGTCAGCATTGGCCTGGGCCAGTTGTTGCGCCGGGGTGATGAACATGGAGGATGCGTCGGTCATGGCCGGTATGGCGCTGCTACGGGCGGTGGCGATCCACTTGGTGGCGCTGTCAAGTCCTTGCTGGGTGAGGTTCAGACTCGTGAGGCCCAAATCGCGGGCCTGGAGGTTATTTGCAAAACCCGACCCGGCAAAGCCACCGGATACGCTCCGCTGGGCCGCTGTTCTGGAAATCTGGTTGGCTACGTCTGACGGCAACTGACCCGCCATTTCGGAATTTATATTCTTACCAGCCTGCTGGGTCATTTGGTCATAACCCGGAATGGCCTTTCGGAGCATGGACTGCAACTGGTCCATGTTGAACGTGTTTGCCATGCCAGCCAGCTTGGAGGAATTGTCAAAGTTGGCGATATTGCCGGTAATGGCCTTGCCCGCTTCCGCGGTGGGGTCGATGGGGTTGAACTGCGGCACTTCTGGCTTTTCCTGGAGCAGTCCGCCGATGAGTTGTGGTAAAAACATATTCTTAAATCACGTTATCGACCGCCCCGCCATAGATGGAGCGGTGCTCGGTCTTGATTGAAATGGTGGGGCCGTCCCCCAGGTAGCTGGAAAGTTCCTTATCCAATTCCATGATCGCCTTGGATTCCCACGCCTGCGCTTCCTCAAACAGATTGTTCTCGTACTTGCGGATGGATTGGATCATGTCCTTCAGGGCGGGGATGTTTCCTATCAACAAATAATCCGTGTCGTTCACCACTGGAATGAACGCCATTTTCGCCATGACCGTCACGGCCTTGGTAGCGCAAGAGGTGGAAGCACCGTCACAAGCCCCTTGATTCACCAGATCGGTAATGAGGGACCGGCGATACCAAGGGATTGTCTCATCCGGCTCGTAGTAACCCATCGGCGTTTGAGTCGTGGCAACGGTGTCGTATTGGTAAATGCGGACAGTGCCGTTCGTCACCGGCTTCTGGACGCTTGTGAGGGAAGAAAAGAATTTGGTGGACAGTTGCGGCGTGGAAGCATTGATGGAGACGTATTCGCCGTCCACCCATGACCCGGCGTCCTGGGTGCGAATCCAGTTGCCATTCTCATCGAGTCCTTGGAGAAGAATCCGAGCCGACGAATCCTCCGGGACATCGGCATAAACTTTGATCTTCTTGGTGGTGCCGCTCATGTCGTCGAAGGAGCAGGCCGTTCCCCTGTCGTAGAGCGTGAGTCCACCGTCGTCTGCATCACGGAGTCCGACACCATTCTCCAAGAACTCATGCCACTCGTTTCTGATCTTTATAGGCGTGTCGCACACGGCCACCGATTCGATGGTGGCTATTTGACGGGGCCAGGTTATGCACCCGCCCGAGACGCAAACGGCGTACTTCTGCACTGTCCCGACCCACTTCCCACGGGTCATTAGCCGCTGGGTGGCTTCGTTGATATACGTCACCACCCTGGAATCAGTAGAGCAGACGCCCAGTATCTTGGGAATCTGGCTGGCGCGAGCTTGGGCTAAAGTGGTTCTCATGTGGTCTTGTAGAAAATCCGGCTCGTCCGGCGGATAAAGTAAACCCCCACGTAGGGCGGCATGGTGTTGTGCGCGGTCGTGACGGGGCTGGAGGGCACTGTCGGCGTGAGCGTTCGCAAGTTGGCGGAGGTCGTTGCCACGGTCTGGCCTGACTGTGACCCATCTGTATTTCCATCCAGGTGGTATCCATCTGTTGATGGAATAGCGACGGAGGAGGCCATGAGCAGTTGGGCATCCCCCGTGCTGGCAAAGCTTAGGCCGTAGGCATGCGTGTGGTTGTTCATGCCCGACTCCGCTGCCGTTATCGTGTGCGTTTCTTCACCGCCCGTCCCGAGCACTGCCACGGCAGTAGTGGAGGGCAATGTGCCTACGCCCAGGGGCATACGAGCTTGGAACTCGGTGGCTTCATTCCACATAGGTCCACTGGCCGCGCCCGCCGGATCACTATCACCACCGTCGTAAGTGGCGAGGTCCGCCAGGCTGCCAGTCCACAGCCGCACCTCGGACGACGCTGCTGGCGTGGGGTGTGGCGAGAGCCAATCGCCATTGTTGTAAACATACCAGCGGTCGCCGTATCCGCTGTTGTCCAGACGAAACCAAGGCTTATCCCGGTCGCTTACGTCAGGAACGGAATTGCCATAGTTAAAAGTATTGTAGGTTCCTGGCAGTGAGCCGGACAGCAAGGCCGAGAACTCATTGAAAGCCTCCTGCCAACCGGCGGGGCAGAATCCTTCCGGCAGAGTGCCGTAGGTAAATGTTATGGGCGCGTTATTGCTCATGTGGTGCAGATAAGATTTTGGAGGGCCTTGGCGGAGCAGGCAGTGGTAGCTTTGGCGTTAGCGTCCGCCTGGCTGACGGTGGACGTAAAGAGTCCCGCCGCAATCTCCGCGACGTAGGTGCTGGGAGGACTCACGCAGACAGCCGTGCAGTGCGTGATGGTGTTGTAATAAACCCCGCTGTGATACGAGAACGGATTCGGTATGCAGCAGTTGTTAGCCGGGCAACTCATGGGCAACCTCCGTTCGGGTCCTCTTGAACGTCCCAGGCGTGGAGTTGGAACCGCTTCACCCGGGCAGACCCCGTTATGGCTATGCGCGTTTGAAATTCATAACCGTGCCGGTAAGGCTTGCCCACCACTGGGTCGGTGTCATCTGCCGGTTGGGGCAGGCGGACCTTGGGAACGTACTTGGCGTGGTAATTCTTGGGCGTCGCGCAAGTACCCGTGAAGTCGGAGTCACAGGTGGTATTCTTGTTGCAATCCGTCCAACTGTGCCAGTCGATCCAGCACGGGTTTTGATCGGGCCGGTACTTCACGTCCACCGAGATATTCCCATTTACCTGATCCAAAAATAAAGTGCCAGTCTGGAGAGATTTCAGATTCTGGTTATCACCAAAGCTATGGGAAGCGCCTTCAAACCACCACTCCACTGGAAAGGTGGTGTTGTCGTATTTATCGGCCAACGTGAGTTCCCACAACTCAATGAGGTTATCACTGGACAGGCAAAAGATAAACGTACGTTCCACCCCGGAAAACTCGCCCTTGATAATCTTCAGGGTATTCAAGCCGGTCCAGAGTCCTTCCCACGCGGGCGAGGATTGCGAGGACATGGAGGAGATGATGTCAAAGTCCAGCACTGCCAGGCCCCGGTGGGCCACGCCTTGAGGCGTTTGGTAAGGCGAACAGGTAGTTAAGAGCCGGTGATCGAAATTGACGGCGCTGGCATAACCCAACAGCGACGGATCATCCCTCGACAATATCCGGGTGACTTCCCGAGACAACGGGACATTTGACCATCCGGGGCCATACAAGCTCGTCTGAAAGTACCGAACGGCCATGGCGAGGCTGCGGATTCCGTCAGAGGCCCGATACCACAAATCCCCGTTCACATTCACCAGGCTGTCGTGCGACTTGGAGCCATTGCTGACCTGGGCAACGGTCTGCAATGGAATGGAAAGATTCTTCCACTGGTCCCGATCGGTCGGGAAAGTATTCGTGAACATCCCGTTGCTCGTGGAAATCACCAGTTCACCCTGGCCGAGTCCGGTATTTAGCTGGGCTGTGAACTTCATGCCCGTGATTTCCCCGGATTGGATGGGCACCGCGAAGGCTCCGCCTTCATTCAGGTAGGTATTCTCCGTGAACTTCAGAGCCGCGTCCCGGAAACCGTGCGCGGCGGTGCCGGATGGCCCGCCCACAATATCGCCCGCCAGGTATTCACGGCCATTAGAGACTACCAACCGGCCCATGCCGTAGGCCATCCTGGTTCCGGTGGGCACTTCATCCATGGTGGCGCGGCGGCTGTCCGAACCGTTGAAGATAAGAGGCTTCGATTGGCCATCTTGCACCACCAGAAAGTTTTCCACTTGCTGCAACCAGGCTTGGGGCCGGTTGGGCGGGTTAAGATCACTGGCTGATACATCTTGAACGGAATTACGCGCCTGGATGGCGACACGGAATAACCGTCCGCCAATGGCCGCCATGACAAACCCGGTGCCGTCGTCTTTCTGGTAGCAGTCGGCTCCCTGAAAGCGTTTGGTCTGGAAATTGGACTGGACCGCCGAGTCTCCATTGAAATTGAGAGCGACCTTCTTGAAGCCGGGGCGGCAAGTGGGAAAGCCGCCGCGGAAGGTGGTATTTACGGCAAACGATACCTTGTTGGGCGGCACGAGGCTGGGTGAGCGCCCGGAGTCTATGCCGCCCTCAAGGGAGGCGAACCCGTCAGAAATGCGTTTATTGTCAACTGTGCTTATACCGTTTCCCTTTCGAGGGTGATGGTGGCAAAGGTATCGCGGGTGGGCGCGAAAGCGGTGCCGAAAGTCCCGGCATTGGTGCAGTAGTGCTGAAGCTCCAACGTCTTGGTGCCCGCAATGGTAAAGCGGGTAAATAGAGTGGCCCGGTTGGCGATCGCCGCGCCGGTAGCATCTTCGTTCCCGCCGTAGTCAACCGCGGTACCGTCTGTCGCGTTCCAGAGCCGCAACTGGTGATTGTTGCAATTCTTAGCCGGGGCGGAGGCCGTCACGCGGTACGTCCCCGCCAGCAACGTGATCTGGTTGGACGCCAGCGTGGCGTGACTTCCAGTGTCCACCGCCTTGACGGAAAGCAACCGCTTGACCCAAGTGGTCGCCAGGGGCGTGGCAGCGGTAGTATCTTCTCGGATAAGGATGTAATCGCACGGGACTCTCGTGATGGCACCCGACAACATGACTGCCGTCACGCCACCATAGACCGGATCAGAACCATTCGACGCCAGGACCGTGTTGGCCACCCCGAGAGGAAGCCGGACATTGTTGGAAGCGTCCCGGACAATCAAGTCCCCGCGGGTGGTCACGGGCGAAAGGTTGTTAAAGCCTGCCGTGTTGGTGGCGGCGTTGGTCCCGCCGTTGGCAATGCCCAGAACTCCGGTGATTGAACTAACCAACGATAACAAGGCCCACTTCCAGCCGGTGGAGGTGGTGGAATCCGCTATCAGAGCCTGGTTATTTGACCCAACCCCGAGCCGGACGAGGCCCGATCCATTGTTGACCCCAACATCCCCCTTCGTCGTGGTGGGGTCGGCGCTGGACGTGCCTGCCGCGCCGGTAGCACCGCGCTGGCCGGATGGACCCACCCGACCGGCATTAGCCACTGATACCGCAGGCGCTGCGTTGAGCGGATAGCCGAGGTTCTGGATCGTGGCGGACGCGCTGGTGGGGGTGGATACGAGCAGGTAATCCCCTCCGCCAGCCACGTTAAGAATCTGACCCGGCACCATCCAACCCGACTTGACGACGCCAATAGTCACATTCCCGCCCACTATCGGCTGGGTGAAGCCAGACGTGAGGGTGGTGAAGGCATCCAGTCCGTTAGCTCCGGCGGCCCCGGCGGCCCCGGCGGCACCGGGTATGCCCTGCGGCCCGGCCGGCCCGGCACTGCCAGACTCACCGGACCCGCAAACGGAGCAGCACTGTCCTGGGTTGGGTAGGGCGGAACTCATTAGGGTGTTGCGTTGTTAAGGGCGTTTGCCACGGAGGCAAAGTTAGGCGTATTGGAAGCGTGGTCATTCACAGCGGCGACTGCAGCAGGACCGGCCTTGACAATGCCAGCAGCGAGCGTGTCCGTAATGGCTCCGCGTTTCTTGGCGATGAGTCCGCTAATAAGAGCCGCGAGCGCGAAGGCTCCATCTATTCCGTAATTCGTCAGGCCCGCGTACGGGTTCGCTGGAGATACTGCCGCCGCTACCGTTTGTGCCGTCACGTGGGCCTGCTCCAGGCGCGGGTCCACGATATAGGCCAAAGGGGGATTTGTGGCTGGTCCTCCGTTGACGCTGACCGGCTCAGTTGATGGATTTTTCGTGATACATCCCGCCAGCAGCGCGATGGCGAATAGCAGGATGACGTAGATGGGAATGAACTTTTTGTGTGTTTTCATGGTATTTATGGGGTTATGACTGAAATTATTTGCGCAGTTCGAGTGCGCGGATCCGGGTCTCGTGATCCTGCAACTGATGATCTTGGCGGTCGTTCACCTTGTCGCGCTCCTCAATCGTGGTAAGCACGGTCGAGATTTCGCGGAAGGTTTTCTCCGTCTCCGCTTTGTCCGCGTTGTAGGTTTCGAGGCTGACGAAATTACCCTTCAGGTAAAGATTCGCCACGAGCAGCGCGAAGCAGACGGCCCGCCAGGCCCACTCAGCTTTGTCCTTCATTTTTGGGTTGAGTTTCATCAAGGATTTTGGGTGCGTAATGTTCCTCGATCAGTTGGTTTAATTCGGCAATGGCGTTGATGATTTGCGCGTGTGCCGCGCGTCCGACCGGCGCGAGGGACGCGGCTTGGTCGAGTATGGCGATGGAGTTTTTGCAGGTTTCTTGATTCATGGTGTTTTGGTGTTAATGACTGAAAACGATGCCGTAAACGGGTCCGCCACTCACCAGGGGGTGAGGATAGGTGTAAGGGGTGTAGCCAGGCTTGGCTGTGTCATTGTTGTAGTGGGTGCCGGACTTGATGATGCCCTGCACCGGGCTGAAATTCACGTTCGCCCCAGCTTCACGGGTATTGTTCCACTCATACCATGCGCTAGTAACTTGATCGTTCCAACCAGCAGGTATTGATGGGGTGTCACCACTCAACAAGGACCCGGTCCTTCTGCCGATCATGTCCATGGAATGAGTCACTAGGTTGATCTCGTAAGTTTCCCCTGCTGCCCACACCATGGTATAAGCACCTCCGTAAATGGAATCGCGCAAAGTCAAAGCGGTGGAGGTGTTGCTGATGATGTCACTGAAATATAGTCCTTTATGGGTCAGAATGGTTCCGGTGGCCGGGGAAGCTGGAGTGAATCCGATGTCGTAAGTAAAATGGTTTGCATCCGTGACTGTGACTCCAATTTGAACCCCACTGGCGGATCGGTCGCAAATCTGATTATACGGCTGCTCATTCGCCCCGTAGATGCTCACAATGTCGCCCGTCACATACCCGTGAGCGGTGCAGGTGGCCGTCACCGTGCCGCCGCTGCGCGCCAGGGTGACGGACTTTCCCGATGTCCGACGAACGGTGTAGCCCGCCCACTGATTCGTGGTCCAGGTCTTGCCGCTGTCCGTCATGGATAGCGAACCCCCGCTGGAAGCAGTGCCGGTGACAAAAGGATTACCGGCATCGTTCACGTCCCAGGGATTTCTACCATCCGATCCTCCGAACGGCTCCGCCAGGGCGTCCTGACTGCGATTATTGACGAGTGCGAAATTGGCCGACGAAGTGTATCCGGTGGCAGTGTTATCGTGAATCAATCCAACTCCGCCGCGAAAATAAGTCAGTGTGGACTGGGTGCCTTCCCCGACAAAAGTATTGTTGTAGATTTCGATTGCCCGAACACTGCGCTCCCGGCTCGCCTCAGTGCCGTGGCCTTCTATGTCGCCGTTGGTTATTGTGTTATACCTCACCACAAAGCGAGCACCCGCCTGGCCGTCAATCGCGCCGAGATGGTTGTTGTAGGAACTGGAGATTGTGTTGTCCTCAAAAAACCAAAATCGGTCGGTCCCGAACTGATCTGCTTCCGCCCATTCACCATCTCCATTAGCCGAACCGTTCCAGTTATTGCCCTTCACATATCCCACCCAGGCGGGAATCCCTGTGCTCTTACCCAAAATGGTGCAGTGATCGCAGACTCCAATGGCGGAATAGATGATGAAAGCCTGCCCCCCAAGATTGGTGAACTTGCAATGATCCACTCGCATGGTGCTGCCATCAGAATTATTGCCCTCAATATGGATGGCCCCGGCGCTGTTTACCGCCACTGTCCCGACCTGAAATTCAATTCCAGTCATCCGGGATGGCTTGGACGCAACCAGGTTGAACTGAATCAGGCTGGTTCCGTCAACCACACCAGTAGTAATGATCGTGCTGCCAATGCCATTCCCTTGAAGGATGATGGCTTTGGAAATGACCAGTTGCGTGGTCCAGTTGGAAGTTCCCGCCGGTATCGCCAGCGTGTCGCCGTCAGAACACAACCCCAGGGCGGTGTTCACGTCAGCATAAGAAGTGGTGGAGGCGGTGTGGGTGCTCATTAGACGAAGTGCATGCCGACCGAGGGATTGCGAGTGAATGGTCCAACGCTGTTAATCAGCGGATCGCCGGGGAAGCTGGTATAGGCGAGGGTATCAAACGAAAGAGCACCGCTTCCGCTGTCATAGGCATTGTTCAAATTCCCGGAATCAAAATCCCAGGCAAGAATATAGGTGGTTCCAGAAACCACGGTGGGTGGAGTGCCCAAAACGACTTCCAGCCATTGATTGCCCGCGCCGGGGTCTGCTCCAATACCGTTCGCTCCCGTGAAGAAAGTTTTGTCATTGCGATACAAACCCATCTTGACATTGCCAACCCCAAACCGGGTTTTGATGTAAATGCGCAGCTTGTCGATGGTGCCGGAATGGGCGGCGACAATGGCATGAGACGCCACTTGGTTGGCACTATTAGCCCCATCGGTGTTCGCCGTGGCCGGGTCTTGCAGGTCTTGCCAGAGGTTTAAGCTTCCACCCGCTGCCGTTTTCCAAAATGCGAACGACTTCAGCATGTTTACGGGGCGGTAAAGTTTTGGACGGAATTGGCGCAAACCTTGCCATTCATTTTCTTGACCGAGACCACATCGTATTTCACACCCACGGTTTGGGTCGGCACGGTGTTGCCCGGCCATGAATCAATGCCTGTATAAGCCACGGTATAATTGCTCGCCGTGTTGATGATCTTGAGCGTGACTTGCTGGGTATCTGCCAAGTTAGAGACTGTGATGGTGCAGTTGTTGTTGAGTGTGATCACCCAATCCGTCCCGGTGCTCGCGTCAACCGTGTAAGTCGTTCCACTCGCGCCAACGACGATTTGCGTCCCGGTGAATTGCTTTCCAGCAACCGCCCCCGTGAACGTCCCGGTCGTGCCCGAAACTGCGGCTGAAAAAGTGCCTGTGGTTCCCGACACCGCGCCTGAGAATGTGCCCGCCACGCCGCTGACATTCCCGGAGAACACGCCATTGACGGCACTGAGGCTGGCTGTGAGGGCCAGGGTGGCTGCTGAGATTGTGGAGCCGACAGCGTTGAGCGCGGTATTGACATTGATAGTTCCGAACGTGGCCGCGCCGGTAAAGGCGGAGGTGCCAGTGACAGCCAGGGTGCCCGACAAGATTCCGTTGACACCGTAGATGTTGAGAATCTGATGAGTGGCATCTCCGAAATTGTAAGTGCTGTCGGTCTTCGGGATGAGGTGTCCACCATTGTCTGCGGAATCAAATTTCCAATTTCCAGTGGCTGGATTATTACCCCCAATGGTAATCACCCCGGATGATGCTAGGCTTCTAATCAAACCGCCCCCGGACCAGTCTAATCTAGAAAAACGCAACTGGGTCCCGCCACCCACGTCGAACATCGTTTTGGCGAAAATATTGTTGAATCGGTTTCCAAATACACCCGCCGTTCCGCCAATGTCCTTTAATCCGTCACCAGTTCCCAAAATGTCTCCCGCCGATTGAATACCTGTTCCAGTAGAGGCTGCTGTAAGTGTGTTTTGAACGGACAAATTTAGAAATGTTGCCAACCCGTTCAATAGATCGAAATTAGCAAGATCAATCCAACCGGAGTCAGACCATTTCCATTTTCCCTCCACCCACTTCGGGATATGCAAAACCCCCGCAGCCGGATCAAATTGATACGCGGAATAATTTCCCTGAGTAGAGCCAACCAACTTAACCGCCGCCAGGGCGAACGGGAAAGATTGGTTGTTCATGATCGTCAACCCGAAGCCTGGCAAATCGCTCGCCGTGGAATCTTGCGGCCCCACAAACAAATCAGAACGAGCGTGGGGGTCTTGCACATAAATTTTAACCCCGTCCGAATTAGTCAAGTCCTCCGCCGTGGCCCATTGTGTGGGGGAAGTATCCGGCTGATTCCCTGTGTTGGAATTGACCTTGGAACGGTATTGCACACCTCCAAAAGAAGCCTGATCGCCAATGCTGTAAGTCGTTCCACCGGCATACGCCGGACCCGGCGGGGTGGTGGTCACGTAGGCGAATCCAAGCCCGCTACCGCTCTGATACGGGTTCATGTTGCAGATTCGCAACTCCGCGTCATTGCTGTGCAGCGAGGCAATGGCCGCGCCCGGGCTGCCATTCATAAACCACGCCACCGGACCCGTCCCGGTGGATGGCATCAAGGTCTTGTCCCCCACAGTATTTATGCCGGTGGGAAAGCTGAACATTTTGGAAAGCCAATCCCCCGCGCCGGTGGTGGTGGCTTGGTAGAATCTGCCGTTAAGCTGGCCCAACTGGCCGACATAGCTCGGAACATCCGCCGCTGTAGGAGGGTTGGTCAGAAGCAACTTAACCCCCAGCACATTGGCCGCATTTGGCACGGAGCTTTGACCTGTGCCCCCGAAGCCGATGGGAACGACTCCCAAGCTGAACGTGCCCGTGATGTTGTTGTAAGAAATGGGGCTGGTGGCGTGTAGCGAACTGAGGGTTATGCCACCGCCACCACCGCCCCCGGAAAAATTGGCTGCGTTGTCGCAAATCTTCTGGAGCGAACGAAGCTCGCTGTCGCCCGGCTCGGTCGTGGCTCCTTCAGGAAAAAAAGTAATGGACATATCAGGAAAGCAGAGCGTCTATTTTTTTCTGTGACCGTTCTTCCGAATCCCCCGGCAGAGGACGCGATCCCTCCGGGAAGCAGGTGGGGCCGACATCGCCCACAATGCCGTACAAGACACTGTTGGTCTTTTGGAGGGTCCGGCCTTTGTCGTCGCCTGGCCCTACCGTGTCGTTTTCTGGAAAATAATCGGGCATGATAAAAGGGCGGAGCAGCCACAGGACTGCCCCGCCCGAATCTGCTTACGAGCAGGCCGTGACCAGGTTTAGCGAGTTATCGCAGCGCAGGTGCATGAAGGCGAAACCGCGCTCGGGGTGAACCGGCTTGGGGGAGTGTCCCAAATGTCCACGATGGTAAACAATCGTGCCATCCGGGTTGTCCGTCCGGTTTAGGATGTTCTTCAGCTTCCAATCGCCCAGGTAAGTCACCGGGTCGAAGGTGAAGCCCGGCGCGGGATTCGTGAGCGGGGCCGGGATCAGGCTGTGAAAGACCTCCGGGTCGAAGATGAAGGAGGTTTCGTAGGGAGCCGTGAGCCAACTGGAGTTCACGACTGCCTTATTGCCCTTCGTGGCAGCGGAGGTGGTGAAGGCGGGCACTTCCGTGTACACGTTGCCGGAAACGGTCCAGCGCATGGGGAAGCTGTCAATCAGGTGGTAGAAGCCCCGGTAGGAGCGTTCCACCCCGTATTGAGCCAGAAGCTCGGAAGGCTTGCCCCAACGGAGGTCTTGGCGAATTTCCGCATTGCGGAAGATCAGATCATCTGATGTCTCAGCGGAGCAGACCAACGTCAAGATGGCGGCACCATTGTCCTTGCCCATGGCCGAGAAGATCGCGCCGTCCCGCAACAGGATCATGCGGGCGCGATTCAGGTGGCCTTGGGTGAGGATGCTCGTGGCTGTCTGTGCGCCGAAGCCGGTCCCATTCGTAATGGTCCAACTGCCATCACACACGACCTTATTGCCGCAGAGCGTGAGGTAGTCGTGGCGGTAGCGGATTTCCCATTCAATCTTGGTGTACTCCGAAAGCACCTGAAGGATCGCCTCCAGTTGGTCCCGAAGCTGGAACGAGTATCGAAGGTCGGTGACGCAGAAGTCAGGCCCTTCCAGAATACGCCTCTTGAGCGCATACGTGCGGGTGGTGGACGCAATCCCGATGGCGGTCGCGGCGGGGGCGCAAGAGCCGCCTGCGGCACCGTCCGTTACAGCGAAGGTGGACCAGGTCGGTTCCGCGGCGGTAGGGGCGGATCGCTCATAGGTGAGCGCGGAGATGGTTTCACCCATGGCGCTGGGAAATTCACCTCTTTTGACGAGGCCGACCCAGGGAGCGGTGGGGAAAATGCGGTTGTAGATGTCTGGGCCGAAGCGGCCCGTCTCTCTTGTTACAATATCGGTAATGGCGGTAGCGGACATAAAGCAAACAATTCAAAGGAAAGCAGGCGATCCCGCCCTAATGGGCGCGGATTACCAGCGATGTTTTTTTGAGGGCTGCCCGAAACCTCTACTAATCAACGGGCAACTGTTTGCTTTAGGCGAGTACCAGCCAAAAGACTCAGGATAGTCTCTGGATCGGGATAGTCGGTGCAACCGGAAGCCTCATGCTTTTACGGTCCCAATCTTGTAGAGACATTCTGTTATGAGGTCATTATTGTCAAGAGAAGAATTACGCGGAGACGCCGCCGTGCCGGGCAAGTTCTGCCATCCTATTCTTCCAGTAGCCCCAGCAATGTAGAATGTTGAAGCGCACCAGATCATTACCGCGCAGGCAGTAGGGTTGAAAATTGTGAAAGCGCATGACCTTGCTCACTCCATTATGCTCATAATTGTGATAGCCCTGGCAGAGGTTGTGATCCCACGTGGCTCCGTTCTTTATCTCGCTCGTGTCGCCCACCCGGAAGGGATTTAGCCGGGCGACGTGCCGCCAGAAGGTCATGGTACATTCCGGCCCCTGGAAGACACCGTCAGGAGCTTTACCGCTATAGCAATCTGTTAGGAGAGAAATGTAGGCTTCCAGGGCTGTTACGTTATTGATAATCATAGGGCCTTGGACGTGGCCCTCCGGGTGGCTCATGGTCATGTCGACATCCTGCCAATGCTGACATTCCCGGTCTAAGTCTGCGAACGTCAGAACATCTGTATCCAAGACTACCACCCGGTCAAGGTTGTGTTTCTTCCAAAAGTCGTAAACGTAGCACCAGCCCAGGATGGAGCACTTGATGAAAAACTCAGGCGAAGTATGACGATGCTGGTAGATTGCTCCGATCCGATCAGCCGTCTCGGAATAATCCTTCAGGTTGTGGTATTCGCACAGGTTTGTCGGTTGCCTTTCATCTCCCAGCAGGATTACGCGAGAACCGGGAGAGAACCGTCTGGCGCTGGCAATGGCCCAGCGGAGGCCGTCAAAGGGTGGAGCTTGCGGAAAGAACTGGCGTACAAATAGGATTGTCACAATATCCCGATCTTCTTGGCCGGGTTCCCGGCCCAGATTTCGTTAGGTGGCACATTCTTGGTGACAACCGACCCCGCTCCAATGATGGAATGTTTACCAATCGTCAGGCCGGGCAGGATCGTGACGGCGGCCCCGATACTTGACTTGTCCTTCACGACAGTCGTTTGCCACTGAGTTTTCGGGCTGGGAGGATACAGGTCATTACAGAAGCAGACGTGGGGGCCAATGAAGCAATCGCTTCCAACCGTGATACCCTCTGGCAGGAAGCACCCCTTTCCGATCCGGGTCCGTTCCCCTATTACCACATTGTGGCCGATCTCGGTAAATTGACCCACTGACGAGTCCTCTCCAATGATCGCAGTGGGATAGACGTTTGAGGGTTCCCAAATTGTTGGTTTCATTTGATGAGTAAATCCGCTTCCGCATTATCCCGAACCCACGGCAGAAAATTCTTCAGCTTCACCGGAAACTTCTGGTGGGTTTGCAAGGTTTTCCACTGGACCACCGCGTCACGGTAGCCGTAATAAGATTCCTTGAAGGCGACCTGCGCCTCCGTGGCGTAAGCGTAGTGGTCGAACACCAACCCCATGCGCTCAGTCTCTTCCTGGGTAAAGGCGTTCTCCTTCAAATCGGACAACACGGGAGGCTCGTGAGATAAGAAGGACATGCCGGGTGAGAACCGCCAGGCGCGGAGCCACTCTCCCGGTTTGTTGCCGTACGTGCCGCGGCTCGTGATCGCCAGGTTGCCGCCCACAAAGTACCGGCAGAAGAATCGGGCGCAGTTCTTGGTGGGATTCTGACGGAACATCCAGGCGATTTGCTCCAACTGGTGGGGCAGCCACAGTTCATCCGCGTCCAGTTGCATCAAAATGCCGGGGGTCGTCATGCCAGCCAACGCAAGGTTAACCATTTCGATCTTGCCCGCCCACTCCTCCCGCCGGTGAATTTTCACCCTGGGATGGCCCTTGATACTGTTCAGATACTCAGTGGTGCCGTCCTGACTGAGCCGGGGGTAGATCGTCTTGCACCAGCGAGTGCAAGCGACGTTCCGCGCAACTCCTTCCACCACCGTCCAAGCCCACGGCACCGTCAGCCGGTTAAAGACCGGCAGGTGATTCGTGATGAACGGCATCCCGTCCAGGCAGATGGTGAAGAAGTGAATCAATCGTCTAGCGTGTTTATGGGATTCCAAACGAGGGTGGGAACGTGAGCCTTGCCCCAATCGGAAAACAGTTTCCGGTTATGCAGTTGGGACGGGGCAGTCAGGTGATTATCTGGCAGGGACCAAGCAGGCTCATGCCACTGGTGAATCACATAGCCCCGGCGCAGGTCCGCGCATGGAATCACGTCGTAAAAGTTTTTCTTGGTGGAGAGGTAGCCCTTCTGGTGCCGGATGAACGCGGCCATGAACAGATCAAAGTCGGACGCGCCCAGCAAGAAGTCGGGGATGGCATCTATATATTTCTTCAACCACGGCACCGAAAAAGCGAACAAGTCCCGGCCCATGTGATTATCCTTGGCCGCGGCAAAGACCTTGGGAGCGGAGGCCAGCGGCGGCATGGGGTGATAATGGAACTCGCAGCGGTGGCTCGTGCAGGCTTGATACAGGGAAATGTGCCATTCCAATTCATCCGGCAAATCGGGATGCAAGATCACATCGTCATTTGTCCACATGATGATGTCGCAGTCCCGCGCTTGCTTGAGGCCATTCGCAAGAACATCCTTCAGGTAAGGTAATCGCCGCCGATCCTCCATGCCGGTAGCGTCCCGCTCGTATTCCCAGTAATGGGCCGGAACGACCCGGCCAGAGGCATAGAGTGTGTCCCAGGACGAAAGCACTTTCTGTCGGCGCAGAATCTCCGCCGGGTTAGTGACTGGGTGGCGCTCGGTGCAATGGATGATTTTGGGGGACAGGTTCAGGATGGTGCGGGCCATTTTTTTCCAATTCACAAGGAGGCGATAACGTCGTGGATTTCTTCGATGTGGGACTCCACCTCGCTGTACTTGAGCGTGAGGGCAACAGGCATCCGAGGAATAGTGCCCAGCCAAGGCAGATCATTAACCAAGGCCACCACCTTAATCTTGGAGGCGTTAGCCAGATGGAGAGTAGCAGTGTCAGTGGACACCAGAACAGGGCTGCCAGAATACAGGCAAAGGAGATCATAAATTCGGCGGGCTTTTATGGTGGACAAATCCACCACGTTGTATTTGTGGGACCACCGGGCGATGATACTCTGCTGGACTGGGAGGGCCTTGGAGAAGGGGGAGCTTCCGGTGGTGCCAAGATTCAGCAGCAGATTTTGCTTGCCTGGCCGCAGGTGTTTCGCCAGCAACTCTCCCTCAGCTATCGAATCCCGGCGGTCAAATAAAAGCCGTAGGTTTCGATCTTTCCAACGGTCCAGAAATCCGGCCAGCTTCCAGGATTCTTGATTGTAAGAGTCGCAGGTGCGCTCCACTGCCCAGCCGTCATTGCCCCACGCCTGCGATACGATCACATGGTCAAAACACTCAGCTTCCTGAATCGCCTTCTTGACGTTTCCGTAATGACCTCCAAATATCACGGGATCGACATAGCTTACGCCATCCAGAATCGAGGCAAATTCCTGGGCCACCATGAACTTGGGGCGGTCATACGTCTCCGCTATCTCGCGGGCCACCGGCAGAATATTCAGGATGTCGCCATAGCGGCCAAGCTGGATCAAGCAGGTACTTTTCTTCCGGCGCGTGGACAGCTTGGGCGCGGACCCGAGCTTGCCCCTTAAACCATCAATGAGAGAGCCATCCTTGCAGCGATGGAACAACACCGCAGACGGCGACAATGTTTCTTTGATCTGAAGGCTGTTCTCGAAAACAAACGGCTCCTCCGATCGGACGTGCTGGATCAGGTGATTCGCCCGGTGGGTGGATGGCGAAGTCTCGTCCCGCATGACCATATCCCACGGCTCCGCCCGGCACAGCAGGGCGCGGGTGGTGTAGTCGCAGACATTCCAAGGGTAGATTCCGACCCCGGCCATGTATCCAAACCCATCCACCACTGATCCCATGAAGGGCTTGCCAGCGGAGGTGTATTCATCCTCTAGTGATTTCAACCAGCCGGGCTTCAGGGGCGTGGCGTCGGGTTCCCACCAGAAGAAGGACTTCCACGTATTGTTGCCATTGAAGTCATAGACCCACCGGGCGACGGTCTGGAAGGCGTAGTTTTGCGGGTGGGGCCATTTCGGGGGGCCAATGTGCTTGTCGTATTGATAAGCTACCACGCCCTTGAAATAACGGTTTGCCAATTCCGTCACGCGCTCATACTCCGTGCCGCGCTCATACGCCAGCAGGCACGTGTGCGGAACTGTCTTGTCCAGCGAAATGGTCCACTCCAGCACCCGCTCCGCGGCCACCACGTCCTTGTTGCAGAAAGGTAATACGACGAGCATCACCGGCCCTTGGTGACGAATCCGTTGCTCTCCGCCATCGCCACAATCGTATCAACCGAGTTGCCGAAGATTTTGACAGGCTCTTTACTATCTCCGCCAGAGCCGGGCTTGGGAGTCGCGGCGGACATCTCGGAAATCTGCTTCTCGTAAGCTGCGATTTTCTTGGCCTGCTCCACTGAATGTTCCAGCAGGGTCGGGGCGGCGGCGGCCCACATGGAGGCGCGGGCCACGTCCGGCATGGGAAGTTTTCCGCTGAAGATATTGCGGGCGCTGGAGGTCATTTCTTCCACCCGCTTGTTCCAGGCGTCGTCACCATCGCGCTTCTGAAATACAAACAGCCCATCCTTTGGGTCTTGCGCTTTCTTAAGCGTCTCCTCGAAAGTTTGCGTGACACTGGCCTGGCGGGCGGTTTCTTTATCCCGCTCACCCTTCACCATTGACTCGAAGGTATCCTTAGCCTTGGCGACCTCTGCCGAACGCTCGGAACTGATCTGGTCTAACTGAACCATCAAAGCGCCAAGCTTGGCTCCCTTCACGGCCCCGATGTTGGAAATGGCCGTCTCCAGTTGGGAGTTTTTATATTCTGAATCCGGCAGCTTCAGCAAGTCGGCCAGGGCCTGGCCGTTCTCGCCGCCGATCAGGTTCTTGGCGGACTCCAGAATCCCGTTGATCCGACCATTGAAATGAGCCTCGAATTTGGGATGCTTCTCCACTGCGATCAACCGCAGTTTCTCGGAGTAATCGTCCCGCTCCTTCTTTAGGGCCTCCAATTCCTCGGTGTTGGCCGCGGTTTTTGGCAAAGCTTTGAGAGCCGACAATTCTTTCTCAAACGCTTCTGCCTTGGTGCGAAATTCATCCCGACTCTCCCGGAGACTTTTCCAGTTCTCCGCCTTGGCAGGCTTGGTGGGAACCGTTGGTTCCGCTGTCGGCTCCTCGTCGGTATCTTTTGGCTCGGTGGGGGTGGCCTGGGCAGCGGCCGCCGGCTTTTTCGGCTTGTCGTCAAACAGCCCAGCCGCCTCTATCTGGTCGGCCATCTGACTGACCAGGCTCGTCTGCTCAGTCCTGGCCGCCTGCGGTATAGTTGGTGATGTTGGTGCTGAAGGAACTGTCTGGGTAGTGGTCGTCTGTGTCGCGTCGGGGGTTGCTGCCATAATCTTGTTCTATTGGTTGCTGTTGGTCGGTTGGTTTCGAGAGTAGGGAGAGCACGTCCAGAGCGTCGTAGTAGCCGCGAATCCGGCCCAACTCCATGGAGGGATCATTTGAGCCATTCCGCATGGAGAACCGGGTGGGGGCCGAATTATGTAATACAGAAAGTACATGCCCCCAGAAAGCGGTCTTGAATAATGATTCCGCTTCCATCACGAGGCTGGGATTGCCCCGAAAAGACATGAAATCATGCCCGGCTGGGTACGGGGATTTCACCGTGACGGTTTTGACCGGCACGGGGGCGGGGGTGGGTTTGGAACGACAGATGCGCCGGATGGCTTCCAACATAATGTCAAGACTGCTTCAACTGCTGGTGCGCTTTCGCGTTCTGGATTCGGATTTCGTTGGCCGCCTTGGCATCTCGGAGGGCCATATCTTGCTTGCTCTTAGCGTCCTTCTGGTCCATCGCCTGGCGGGTCTTTTCGTCATGGAGCTTCATGGCGTGGGCCGTCTTGGCAGCTTGGATCATCGTGCTGGGGTCAGTGCCCGCGCCGATCTGCGCGGCCTGGACCGCCGCCTGCTGTTGCTCTTGCTGCTTCTGCTGGGCTTGTTGCTGCGCGTCCTGGACGTGCTTCTTCAATTTATCGTGGATCGCGGCGAGTTGCTGGAATTGATCTGTCAACGCCTTCACCTGCGGCTTCTGGGTCGGGTCCTTTTGCAATTCTTGCAGGTGAATGGCCGTGTGGCCACCGACCGCCTCCAGATAATTGATAACATCCTCCGGCTTGGCCCCGGCCTGTAGTGAACCGGCGGCCTGTGCGCCCGACTGGAGATGAGAAGTTGCGTGAATCAAGTTGTTCTGGGTAGGCGTCCAAACCACCGGCGCGTTCTGCTTCATGGCGGAGTTCTCCAGCGCGGCCATGGCCTCGTGGTCATTCGGCAGCTTCTGCCGATCGGCCACGGGGTTGAACAGATTTACCATGCTCTGGCCGTGAATGGACGCGAGCGCGTAAGAGAGGAAATTCTGCTTCCCGGACTCCGGCATCATGGGGTAAAACGGCATGGTGCTCTGGATGTTCTGCTGGCGCATATAGCCGGAACCGTTCCCGGCGTTGCGGTAGGCGCGGACATACTCTACATCCCGGATCGCCTTCGCCGGTACTCCCTTGGCCTGGCATCGCTGTTGGAACTCCTTAGCCGCGGCAGGACCGTCGCCGCCGCTGTCGTGCTGGCCGTCAGAGGAAGCGCGTCGGTATAATTCGGCGTAGAACGGATCGAGGTCGCCATAGAATCTATTGACGGCGGAGTTGGAGAGTACGGTTGAGTTGGTCTGGTCAATCCGGGCCTGTTCCGCCGTGATCGGATTTCCGTCCTCCTTCTGCACCCGCTGACGGTACACGCCGGTATTGGCAACGAGCATGTTATCGAGAGTCCGATCAAGCATGACAGGACTGTTGGAGTCACCAAGGATTGTGGCCTGTTGAACGTCATAATCGGGAGGGATGATGTTGAAGACGCCTGCTTGCACGAGACTGGTCTTTTGGAGCGCCGCCGCGGTCTTGGCCTGCAACGTAACTCCGCACTTCAGAAATACCTGGTCGATAACCGAGCACTTCAGCCGGTCCTTGATCGCCATGGCGCTGTAGATGTCGTGACCAATGCCATTCACGCCATTCCAGGAGCCGTCCAGGGTTTCCAGAAAGAACCCGGCCAGGAATTGGCGGAAGTTGTCGAAGCGTCCGGTTTTCTCATAGAGGAAATCATCTGCCATGGACTTCTCGTATTTGGAGTGGCCCATGTTCTCAAAGATCATCATGTGGGTGATTTTACCCGAGAACTCCTTCACCAAGACGTGCGCTATCGGGACGGTGGCCGAGCGGATACCCTCCACAAGATCGCGGTCTTTCATCTTCTGCTGGAGCCACTCGAAATTGTATTGAGTGCTCGACTCACCCTGAATCTCGGGATATGCGTTGCCAATGGCGCGGGCGGTGGCGTCCACGTTCCAGCCAATTCGCTCCGCTGCTTTCCGGTTCTTGATGAAGCCCCAGAGCTTGTGAACTTGCATGCGCTCGCGGAATGTCACCACGTCCAGATTATCCGTGCAGGCATCGGTGCCGTCCGGCACATAGACCTTGTGGCGCGGGGCGCAGGTGAAGTGCCAATCCGTTTTGTCGTACCACATGAGAAAGCCGGAGCCGTAGCCTACCAGATCAGCCAGCATCTTCTGCATGTTGAAATCAAAAGCGCGGTAGGTTCTCAGGAGTCTGTCAAATTCCTCCGTGAGAATGTCGGACCAGTCCTGTTTCTCCTGGTCGTTCCCGACATTCGTTCGGACCTGGCAATAGAATTTCGCCCCTGAGAACAGATCGTAGTACGGCACCAGCGCCGCGCAGCGGGCGGCCTTGCCCTCCAGGAAGTTCACGTTGGCGCGGTAGCCTTGGCCCGCCGCCATAAGCTTCTGGTGATCGTACGGGGGATTACCCTGAAACATGCCCTTCACTTTGGAGTTGAACCGGGACCTCTCCCGGTTGGCCTCCACCAGTGATCTGGTGATGGCTTGGGCATCTGAGGCGGAGGCTACACGTTTTTCTGGCACGACCCCATCTTCTGAAAGGTTGTCCAGCGGCAGAGTGGCGGAGGTGGAGGATGGGGAGATCATAGGTTAGTTGGAGTCGTTCGGGGTAAAGGTTCCGTCCGGGTTTCTGAAGCGTTTATAACGGCAAAGAATACTGTCCAGGCCAAAGATCGCGCCACACTGAGCACAGCAGTAACGCTTGCCTTGGTTGTCCCAAATAAGTTGCCAGTCGTGCCTCATGAGTTAGTTGGAGTCGTGGAAGGTAAAGACGTGAGTGCCGAGTAATTCCTTGTTTCGTAAAATTCTGGTGATGGACCCCTGCTCTTGGATTTCCCATCCGTGTTCCGCGAGGTGCTTCGCCGCCCGAGCCTGGCTGCTCTTGCTGGGGCTGTGGCCCCACCGATAGACCTGTCGCGGCAGGTGCTTTTTGAAAACGGCATCCATCCAGCCCATTTTCTTCTTCACCATCTTCATCATAATGGCTTGCCCCTCCGATTCCTCGGGCGTCTGGGGTTTGGGAAAGGCGAGGCCACTCATAACAGGGGCCTCTCGAAAGTTACACCCCTGGGACCGCCGCCAAGCGGCTTTGCAAAATCCAGGCACTTCCAACTTTCAGAGTCCTTCCACTTCTCCCACTTTTCACGCTTGGATTCGGGCACAAGATACCAATGACAGTCACCATCCTGATCCAGGAAAAATCTCAGCAATGTGGGATCGCTTTTTTTCATATCTTTTTCTTCCAGCACCACTCCGGGAAATCGTCATTGATTTCTGCCGGAGTATTTTCCTGTAGAACATCCAACGGCAGCCACACCGCCGCTTTATTGGAGCAACCGCAGATGGTGCAGTTCTGGAGGAGGCCGTCGTGTTTCGTCTTTTGGCTGCCCGTGATTTTCTCCGTCAGCTTGTGGAGCACGGTCTGGTTGCAACTGGTGCAACCCTGAAAGTTCTGGTTGAAATGGCAAGAGCCGCAGATGGCCGCCCGGCGGTCAGCTTCGTCCGGCAACACTTTCTTCATGCCGTCCAGAAACCAAGAGATCAGAGTGCCGGTGCCACGCAGCAACTCCTCCAACGTCAGCGGCCCGCGCCAGGTCTTTGACTTACTACGATCATGGGAACAAATCTCCGGTGGCAGGTTGGCACACAGTTGACTCTCCACCTCTGACGTAAACTCTTGGCCGATGGGGAGATTGTTGGCGCGACGGTGGTTCCGTACAGCCGTCAGTAAATCTTCCCACGACGGGGCGGATACCCACACCTTCGTCTCGGGTTGAAGATACCGATAGCCCCCCGGCGGGACAGTGGTGTAGTTGTGGAGTTGGAGGCTCATGTCATCCCCAGACGATTCCCGATCCACCGCATCCACGGCACGTTTCGGCAACCGTGGAATAATTCGTAAGTTGATTCCCAGCGCCGTCGCATAACGGACAGCGGTGGGGAAACTTTGATGGCTGGTCAGCCACCGACGAGACATCTTCCACGGGCTGGATTGGGAACCCAGGAAACTTGGCGGCCTCAACAAGAAAAACAAATGGGAGATTCAAATATCCTCCAGAGCGTAGGAAACAGCAGGAGTCATTATGGATTCTGATGTCATTATTTCTTCAAATATATCGCATGACTTAACGGAATGTGCAAGCCAATCATCATCTGACCCAGTTTCAGGAGCTACGCCCGGTATCGCGCCAAGCCGCCGGGCGACTTCCACCACCACCACGACTGCGTCCGCGTCGTCTGGGGAACGCCCGATCTTTTTCTTGCACTCGCCCTTGGTATCCAGTTTGATCTTGCGCTTTTCGTCAGTGTATTCGCGGGAGCAGAATTGCGTAATTTCCTTATCCTTGAGTCCCTTCAGTTGACCGGACATAAGAAACTGGCGGCAAATGTAATAAAGTTCCGTCACCTTGCGGTCGTAGACCTCCTTCGCTGTGCGAAAGTCCTGGTCTGACACGGGCTTGTCAGACGGTGCTCCGCCGAACTCGACCCGGTGAAGCTTGGAGGACCACTCCGTGGCGATGATGTCGGCCAGGCCGCCCGCCTCGGTGGTTACGTCCATGCCAAAGTGCTGAGGCAAGCAGCCCTCAGCCCGGCACTCATCTATCACGCGCTTTTTGATCTGATAGTGGATTGGCTCCTTCGACTTGACATTCACCTTGATGTCAACTGAGCGGCCAAGCTGGATGCCCATTTTACCGCCCTCAATATCGCCATAATCCGCGAAGCGCAGGATGCAGGAGTCACCGCCGAAGCCGGGGTCCAGACCGCCAATCTTGATCTTGTGGGAAAGGAAGACGTGATCGCCCATGCCGTCATGCTTGAGGACTAGCGGTTCCGAAAAGATGCGCTTGCAAGTGCCCTCCGGTGCCCAGAAGCCGCGGGTGTATTTCCAGAAGCCGAGGGATTCCTCGCCCTGCTCGGCCTTTCTTGCGTTGTCAACATCTTCCTTCGTGATGAGAAAAGGGAACTTGTTCACCCCCGCTTTGATGTTGGGGGACTTGATGCCGTCAAAGTGCAGGCAGATGCCGGGCCGGATGCCCCACTTGGGCACCCCCAGCGTTTCCCAATCCTCATCATCTACCGTGACAGAACTCCACCCACCCACAGGTGTACACATTTTCCCGTGAGCATCCAGGTAACTGACAGGATTCCCAATGCAAAGAATCTGGAAGTCAATGCAGCCCTTGGACAGGTTCGCCACGGCCTCGAAGACCGCCTCGGGGGTGTCGGTGGCCTCGTCGATTATCAGCAAAATCCGTTCATTATGGAGGCCCTGGATGTCAGCCACCGCCTTGCTGGTGCTGCCCTCCCGGACGGCTATGGCAAAGATGCCGTGCTTGTCGTCTCCCTTCACGGCCTGGAGCGTCGTTTTGGAGTCCACCAGATTACCCGGGAACCCCGGACACCCATGGTATAGCTCTTGGATGACCGGCCAGATACGTTTCCGCACCATCTTGTGGGTCGTGCTGGTGAGAATAACGGACGTGTGCATCGGGTCCGCCAGGAAGAAGATCATGGCGTAGAAGGCCGCGTCGTGGGTCTTGCCGGACGCAGCGCAGCCCACCCAGGAGTTCACGGGGTAATCGCACAGCCCCTGCACCCGGTCCTTCATCCAACTGTGCCAGGCCATCTTGGGGTACAGGATTGAGGCGGCGTTCTGGAAATGCCGGTAGGTACCTAAACCTCCTTGGTCAGGACGACGTTTTAACGCAAAGGCCGTCAATTCCGCATGAAGCTGATTCGCGCTCTCGGAAAGTTTGAGGCCGTAGTTGACAATCGGCACGTAATGACTGTATAAGAGTCATAATCGAATGTCAAAACACGCTTTAACCCACGCCGCCGGTTCCCGTTCTGGGACACCGGGAGGTGATCGCGCTACGTATTGCCCGGCGGCAGGGTTGAATGAAAGAGCGGAAGTGGAGGGGGTTTTGATTCCCTGCTTACTCATAACCGCGCCCCACAAGCGTCCACTGCCTTGTGGGGCACCTTAATTTGGGGCTTGATTGTGATTTGGTGGTCAGGCTCCTCCGGCAGGCCCGTCATAGCTCTTGTAGGTTTCCGACAGGAGTCCGCCCAATACCCCGGTATCACCCGGAAAATAAGCGGTCGGGCCTGCTCTTTTGATCTCCTGCAAAATAAATGAACTCCGCATATTGACGATTATACGGTCATAATGCAGAGTGGAGTTGTCGCGTAGAACCGGCAATGTCAGCACCAACAAAATATTCCATCCGCCGCCGCAGTGGGCCTGCCCCACAGTCGCCCGTTCTACACTGCGGCGGTGGATTGAGTCTTTCATGTACGCTAAAATCTTCACCCAAATCTTCACCTCCAGCATAGCGGTGGATTACCGCCAGAGGCTCGTTTTCATGGACATGCTCGTTCTGGCCGACCGGGACGGGGTGGTGGACATGACCCATGAGGCGCTGGCACGCTACACCAATGTCCCGGCGGACGTGGTGAGGGAGGCCATTATTGCATTGGAGTCACCCGACCCGGAAAGTCGGAACCCGGATCACCAGGGCGCAAGGATCGTCCGGCTGGACTCACACCGCACCTGGGGATGGATGATTGTGAATTACGAGAGGTACCGAATAATCGGCTGCGAGGAACAGAGGCGTGAGAAAACCAGAAACCGGGTTCATAAATTACGCAAAAACCCCAATGATTTGCCACTTGTAACGCAGTGTAACGCTGATGTAACGCCATGTAACGCTCCTGTAACGCTCGGTAACGCTTGTAACGCTAAGTATAAGCATAAGCATAAGGAAGAAGATATAGTGCCTTTGGCACCCCTCCCCCTCCCTCCAGAAGTGGAGCATTGGAACGCCAACTGCGGAACGCTCCCGAAGGTCCTGCGATGCACCGCTGCAAGACTTCGACATCTTAAAAGCCGTCGGGAGGACTCCTTCTGGGTTGCGAATTTCCCGTCCGCCGTGAACAAGGCCGCTGGTTCCGGTTTTTGCACGGGCAAGAATGACCGCGGCTGGGTCGCCACCTTTGACTGGCTTATCAAGAGCCAAGATACTGTAACCAAACTGATAGAAGGCACTTATGACCACAAACCACATAGCAACCATAATTCCCTCCGTGACCGCAATGCTGGCACCTGCAACGAAGGATGCTCCGGTGAGTACGCCACCTTCTCGCAGGATCGCCGAGACCTTTTTAACACTCAACGATCCGGTGCTGGTGAAGATGCTGCAGCAGGCGAGTCGCTTCTGTGACGCCATGGCGGCTCCCAACGCCACGCCCAGGTGGCTGGTGCTGGCCGGTAAGTCCGGCACCGGCAAGACCCACCTGGCGCGGTGCATCTACCAGTGGTTCCGCAGCCATCTGTGGCGTACCAGCTACGTGACCACGCCGGGCCACATAGCCAGCCGGGACGGTAATTTCTACCTCTGGCCTTCTTGCGTCGATAGGCTGAGGGCCGGGCGCTACAGCCTACTGGACGGCATGACAGAGGATTGGTTCTGCGTCGTTGACGACATCGGCTCAGAGCGGGACCCGAGCGGGTTCTCGCCGGACAATCTCCTGAAGGTCCTCAATGGGCGGGAGAAGAAATGGACGGTCGTCACCAGCAATCTGACGGTGTCGCAGATAGGGGAGAAGATGGACAACCGGATCGCATCCAGGCTTATCCGCAACCACTCGGTGGTGGTGGATTGTTGCACGAAGGATTGGGGGCTTAGATGATCCGGCAGAATCCTCAAGGCCCACCGAGGACGCCCGACGAAACCTATATCCACCAGGAGCGGATTGCCATTCTGGTGGGAGACGGCGACCTTGACCTGGATACCTCCGACATGGCACTGGATGACGTGGAGCGCTTCCGATCGGAAGTGGCCGCGCAGGAACGGGCGGAGCAGCTGAGAAAACAACCAAAAAGGAACTTGTGAATATTGAGACTGAATCAACACCGACACCAACTGAACCGGATGAATTGTACAAAGCCATGTTGGTGTTAACAAAACGCCTCTCGGAATCCTTGACGACCAAGCGCGAACTCTTTGCCGGCATGGCGATGCAGGGGATGTTGGCGGCTGACAAAGACATTCGATTGGGCATGAAGGAGATAGCTGAATGGTCTGTGTCGCAAGCCGACGCTCTAATTGCCGCGCTGAATAAGGAGGGGAAATGAGCATGGAGCAAATCAAAGATTGTCCTGCGTGCATGGACGCTCATGGGTGGACGGAGGCGAGAACGGATGAATACGTGCAAGCTTTTCATTGTTTCGGCAGCAAAGGCAGAAGGTATCCTACGCTTACACGAATTAGTGCTCGAAAATATTGCGCCAAGTGCGGCACCGACATCTCTGACCTCATCAAAGAATCCAAATGAAAACTGAATACGAAATCGAGTTTTGGGGCGCGATAGCAAAGCAGTGGTTTCGCTGGCCGGGGATTGGTTATACTTTGAAACAAGTAAAGGCTCGCGCCCGCAGAGTAAAAGGCAAACTCCGCATCGTCAAAGTCACGCGCGAGGTGGTGAGGTGAAAAAGGAAATCAAAAAGAGTTGGGTCGTCACGATGGAGTGCATAATCAAAAAGGAAATTGTCACCGATGAATGCACCGAATCAGAGGCGAGAAACAACACCTGGTCACATGTCCTCTCAGAGCAGGAAATGGGCATGAATGATTGGGAGGTTTTGAAAGTGGAGGAAAATATATGACCACCTACGGCCACGACAGCAACGGCAAACCGATTGATCCTGGGGAGGGGTGGGAGTTGGTGCCGTTCAAGGAAGTGCCAGAGCACGAGAGGGATGAGTATATACAGGAAGATTTCTTCCGATGGGGGCCAATCAATAACATTAACGGCTTCACCGCCGAATACTGGTTTAATCACCACTCCATAAATAAAATCATTGCCATCCGCCGCCGCAAACAACCCACCACCACGCCCACGGGAGGGTGGATTAGCGTGGGGGAGAGGTTGCCGGAGGCGTATGAACCAATATGGGCATTTTGTCCGGAAAAACGGACACAACAAGTAGTTCCTTTTGCGGGTGGGTGTGAGGCGAAGTCTTTATCAATGTTCGGCTTCACCCACTGGCAGCCCATGATAATTCCCGAACCGCCAGCACCACCAGAACCACCCAAGCCAGCGGCGGAGGTAGCTTTTGCGGAGTGGTATCACGCCGCCAACTTTACCGCCTTGACCACGCAACAACTTAGCCAAAAATCGTGGAACGCCGGAGCGGAGTGGCAGAAGGGGCAGAAATGATCGACCGCACGGGCATTTTAATGGCCCTGATAGCCTTCCAGTCTGTCGGATTCCTGGTAGCCATCAGGAACCTGGTGAAACGAATTACATCGCTGGAGAGCCGCAGGTTGCCGCCGGAACCGCCAGATACTTCCCAACTCCACTGCCCGGAGTGTCGCGGCAGGGGCCAGACATTTGATCGGTTTAAGGACCCACCGGGCAATGTCGTAATCAGCAACACGCGAACATGCTCCAGATGCCTCGGGAAAGGAACTATCTGACAATCCGCCACAATGGCCCGATTCCGAGCGGGAAGGGGCCTGGGACGCATTTTAAGGGTAATGAGGGTATAATGTCAGCATCCTCCACCACGTATGATTAACAAGCCAAGCGGCCAATCGTGCCTGAATTGTATGTTTTACGAGTCCGACCTGAGCCTGTGTCACAGGCGGGCACCGGCAACCCGAGGGGGCTGGCCGGAGGTGCCGAGCTACCAGTGGTGTGGGGAGTGGGCCTTGCGGGCACAGTGGCAACCGGAGGGCTTAGAAAATGACAATCGGCTGAAGGAGAAGGATTTGTGACTCGAAAAGACACGATCATCGCGGCCATAAGGGCCAATATCGCAAGCCCTGAGCAAGACGCTTACTGGGAGTTGTTTCATGGGCCGAACACGATCCTGACGCCGTACGAGCAAGGCTACCTTGCGGCCACCGAGAGCCGTTGGAATGGGCACCTGGATGAGAACGGGGCCGACTACGGGGAGGAGCTGATAGCGGTGGTGGGGTGGTTGGTGAAGGGGTAAGAAAAATAGGGCAACCCCTTTCGGAATCACCCAATCACCGTTGAGCGGCGAGAAGTGGGGACAGTGTGGGACGGGATGGCAATGGTGTCAAGGGATGGTTCTAAAGCAGGTTCTAAAGCCGATAGGGGCGGGCGTGGGCCTTATGGTGGCCGCATAAACATTGGTTAAGATGAAGGCGCTGGTTTGGAGTGGGGCTGACAAGGGGCCAAAAAATACCAGAAAATTTTATGACCCTTATCAATCGAATGGGCGGGTGGTGAAAGGGGCCTCCCCCCCCCTGGCCAGCCCCAGGAGACTCCCTAGGCATGCTTTTTATTAGCCCCAGGTACAATCCCAACCATCATACTCAAGATACTCAATTAAATATAATCAATGCAGTGCGAGTAATATTATAGTGATGAAACCCGCATAAACATTGGGTTTCTACGTTTTCGATCCTGGAATAGCCGGATTGTTGACTGGTGAGTCAACTATTTCAGCGTCAATCGCTGGCGATTCAAGAGCTCGGTTTGAGTTCACGTCACCGCCCAGGACCGCTATGTTCACCACAGTAGATGGTCCGGCCTGATCAAGCCCATAGGTAGCTCGGCCACGTTTGTTAAGCTTTTCTAGGGCGGTTTCACGAGTTACAAGTTCTTGATAGTCAGCGGGCTTGGTTAAGGATCGGGCGAGAGTCAGGCTTTCATCGACATCATCGGCCATGTTCGCCACAAACTTCTTCGCTCTCTCTTGGAGACTCTTTCCAGCACAGTGGGATCCGAAGCTTGGAATTCACGTGACTTGAAGTCGCGGC
>JADMIO011434963.1_pt1 | contig 53405 bp, 51 predicted proteins | sample 8958161 | NCBI WGS metagenome assembly JADMIO01 (sample SAMN16585339, study PRJNA669376) | soil metagenome | isolation source: Crop rotation soil | place: USA: Cullars Rotation, Alabama | collected 2011 | reverse complement strand
GGCAGCGGTGGCTCAAGCGCTGGACGAGTACGCCACCTTCCCTCAGGGCATGGCCACCGCCACTACCCAGGCTTCCTACGGCTCGGCGCCGGAAGCGGCCCCGTCGGCCTCGGCCAAGGGTGGCCTGCACAAAGGTATGTCGGTCGATGAAGTCGACGCGATCGCCGGGAAGCCGATCGGCTCGGTGATGAAGGACCCGATCATGACCCGGAAGTACAACTGGCAGGATGGGATTCTGGAAGCCGATTTCTTCAATGGGGTGCTGGTCGCCTATCGCACGTCCTCTCGGTAGGTCATCGCCAGCGCATCCCTCATTGATTTCAACGAGAGGGCTCCGTGGCATGGCTATGGAGCCCTTTTCTTGACGGTGCGACCCTAGGATCAGGCTGCGAACGGCACCCATTGGTGATGACACTTGGGGCACCGCGCCTGGGCAGGGACGCTCAAAGATGCAGTGACATGTCGTCCCGGATAGCCGCAGCCAGGACATGGCCCGGGATCGCGAGGGTGCCAGGGGTTGGTGCAGCCCCACCTGATCTGGCCGGCCAACGTCTCCCGGACCGGTATCATCGGGTAGTGATCCTGTAGGCAGTTCGGCATCAGGCGGCCCGCACCAGCTGCCCAATGATCCCCTGCACCGCCGCCAGATAGTCCTCGATATCGAACTGGTCGGGCTCGATCATCGCCTGGACCGGATATCCGATGATCAGGCTCACCGCCACCGCGGCCACCGCGGCGGGTCTACTCTCGCCCCAATGGCTGGTTTCAGGATCCAGAGCCTCTTCGGCCACGCTCCGAAAAGCCGCGCGGTAGCGCTCCAGCGCGGCACTGATCTTTGCGCGGATGACGGCGCTGTGGGCCCCTCGAGCCCAATACTCCAACAACAGCCGGATCCGACGAGGCTCCTCCGACAACCGCTGCATCTCATAGCGGAACAGCGCGTGCAGCCGTTCCTTTGGAGCGGCAATGGCAGCGATAGCGTCCGGTATCGTGAGCGACACCGTGGTCGCGAGAACCCGGTCGAGTAAGGCGAGGCCCAGCTCCTGCTTCCGCTTAAAGTGGAACAGGACCAGGCCGTGGCTGAGGCGCGCTCTGGCGGCCACCGCCCGCACGGTGAGGCCGTCGATCCCTCGTCGCAGCGCCACCTGGTGGGCTGCCTTGAGGATCTGTTCGCGCCGCTCGGCTTCGGTGGCCCGTTGACCCGGCATACCCGCTCCCTGGGGATGAGTCGCTATTGACCTTCTGTCCAATAGATAGTACTATCTATTAACCGCTTGGTCAATAGCGCAGGCCTTCCCGCCCCGCTCCTACCGTACCAGGCTTCTTGCAGGTCCCCTGAGGCTCCATGCACAGTCATCGACTCCTAATGCTCGCGGTCTCCGCCTTCGCGCTGACCTCCTGTAATCCGTTCCGCCACGACCCAGCGGTCGAAGTCAGCGCCAAGGACGAGAATCTGAACTCCCGCTGGCATGCCACGCTGGCGACTCCGGCCGACCTTGCCGGCGCAGTTCAGATGAACGGCTCGGCCTCCATGGCGCCGGGGACCAAGAGCGGCAACACCACCGTCTCGCTCGACCTGGCCAATGCTACGCCCGGTGGCCTCCATCCCTGGCAGCTGCACCGCGGGCAGTGTGGTTCCGATCAGGGCGTGTTCGGTAACGCCGATGCCTACCGTCCCGCCAAGGTCGGTCGCGACGGCCGGGCAGAATCCTCGGCGACCGTGCCGATCGAGACCCCGACTACGGGCAACTATTTCGTGATCGTGCGCGCGTCCGCCGCCAACAACGCGGTGACCGTCGCATGTGGCAACCTCGCCCCGCCGACCCTGTAGCTCGAGATGCAAACCGGCGATCCAATGACAGAGTTTCCTGAGACCCTGAGCGATCAGATGAGTGCGCGGGTCTATCGTGCCGGCCTTGCCGTAGACCGGCACAGCAATGCAACTCGTCGCCGGTGGGCCGGCCCGGAGCGGGCCCGGCCCGCCTCGCCCAATTCACCGAGCCTGGAGGAAGTTCGCCAGTCCCAGTCGCTGAGACGGGTGTTTCGCGAGTTGGGAGGCTCGTACCGCCGCTATCGGAGCCAGACGGGAGGCCGGGTGGCGCCTGGCCTGCGCGAAGCGGCTCACAAGTTCCGGGCCGAGCCGAGCCTCGCCAACCTGGTCGCAGTGGCAAGATTCTTGGATGAGCTGGACCTGCTGAGCTGAGCTCGAAGTCAGTGAACTTGAACGGATCAGGAGATCAGAATGCAGAAGCGGTTTGTAGAAGCCCAAACGCCGGAAACGATGGCCGAGGAGACCTGGTTGCACCTCGACGACATGGCGCGGGTGGAGCTCACCTCCGAGGATCCAGCGTGGCCGGTCGAGGATGCGCTTCTCTCGAGCGGTCGGTCCGGATGGCGGGCGGCGGAGCCCGGCACCCAGAGTATCCGCCTGCTATTCCACCAGGCGCAACGACTCCGGCGGATCCGGCTCCGCTTCGATGAGCCGGCTGCCGAGCGGACTCAGGAGTTCCGCTTGCGCTGGTCTCCCGATGGCGGGCGCTCGTTCCGGGAGCTGGTTCGCCAGCAATACACCTTCAGTCCCGGGGGAACGACCAGCGAGGTGGAAGATCTCAACGTCGATCTCCAGGCCGTTACTGCCGTGGAGCTGACGATCATTCCCGACCAGGGCCGGGGGCAGGCTCACGCGTCCCTCTCGGAGTGGCGCCTGGCCTGACCGAAGTCTCCGTCTCGGTGGCAGTTTTCTCGCAACCAGAAAGAGGTCTGCATGTCGTCTCACCTGGCGCTGATCGAGCGTTCGAACGGGAAGGATCTAAAGCGGGTCGAGGTGCAGCTCACCTTTACCGAGTCCAGTCCGGGCCGGCACCACTGGCGCGGAGAGTTCCTGTCTCCCAGTGCCGCTGGCATTCTCCCCAACGAACGGCTCTCGCTCACCCTCGCTACCGGTGAGAAGGGAACGATCAGAGTCAGGGAGACTCACTTCAACAGCCGGACCCCGGATGCCACCCTGATTCACTTTACCGGCATGGGGCCGCTGGCGTAGATGTCCCGTTCCCGGATTCGAATGAACCGATCTTCCAGCCGGTGGTTCTCGTATCTCTGCGTTGGACTACTTGCGCCTCTCGTCGGGTTGACGGCGGGAAGCTCCGAACTCAATGCGCAGGACGTGCAGCTCGCCCCCAGGCAAGCCTCGACCTGCCGACCCGGGTCTCGCTTCAGAATGGGAGGCTCCACGCCTCGCAGAAGGTCGCCGTGAGGGTCGGCGCTCGCCTGACCGTGATCTTCAACCGGCGCCTCGACGTGGTCACCGGGGTGACCTACAGTCCGGGGTACGCCATGCTTCGGGGAGCGGGCAACAGGTTCGATGTCCGCGCCGGCTCGCACCTGCTTACCGCCTCGACTGGGGCGCGATACTGGCTGCTGCCGCCGGTGCGCCAGCTCTCGTGGGAGTTTCACACCGGTTTGGGTGTGGTATTCGGCGCCCAGCGCGCCTACCAGGATCTGTTCGAGAGCTCAACGGTAAGCGGGATTCTCGGTACTACGGCGCGCTACCAGATCCGCCGGATCGTGAGCCTCCACCTGCGGGTGCAGGAACGTCTCTACCGGGTCCGCTTCGGCGCCCATAATGCCAGCAGCTCGAGGTCACCCCTGCAAATTTCCTTCGGGCTGGGGCTTACGTTCTTGGAACCGATTCCCTGATGACACCGCGGGTGAGGCGTAGGGTCACGAAACGGGTTGTAGCGAGGCCGCCCTGATTCTGGCGGCGAAATGCTCATCGACGAACTGGCAGTAAGAGTCCAGGCCGGAGAGCACCGGCGCCACTACCTCATGCACCTCCAGGGCGTCCTGCAGATAGGTCCGCACGACCCCTTCCGCGGGCTCGTAGAAGGTGATGTCTATGGAGCCAAAATGGGTCACGTAATCGCGGTACTCGTGGAGGGTCCGGAACCAGTCCATCTGCCCGGCGATATACTCCCTCATCGCCGGGTCGGGGTCCGTCCCATCCTCCTGACCCTGGCTCAGATACTTCATGTAATCCGCAAAACTGGTGAACAGGGGTGAGCCTGGACCGGAGAGGAAGTGAAGCAGGGTAGCAATGGTATCCAGCGCCCCGCGAGCCACAAAGAGAATGTTTCCCAGCTCCGATTTCAGCGCGTAGACCTGGTCCACCACCCGGTAGGAAGGGTGCGTCCCTCGGAGCATGGGGTCACGGATCTCGTGATAGTATCTCTGAATCCAACGCTCCAGCTCGCGGATGCGGCCGAGGCCCAGCTCCAGCGCATAGCGTTTATCGGCCACCGCACAGAAGCCGAACTTGTAATACTCGACTGCCGGTATGAGCCGCTCAATTCTCTTGTCTTCGCTCTCGATATGGTAGTAAATCTCTGAGAACTGCATCTGATGGAGCGAACCATCCAGAACGCCACTCAGCTGGGGGAAGGCGTTCGGCAAGGATGCAGTGTCGTAGCGCAGCAAGGAGCCACGAGACTGCATCATTTGATTGTGTCTATCAGCTAGTCCGGCCTGGATCTTAGCAATTCTTACTTGGTCTCTCTCGATTTCGAAGCGCATTTTGGCCTCCTCTGACTCACGGCGGACGCTCACGGCCGTGAGTCTGTCGATCTCAAATCACCACCCGGTCTTCGAGGGGATAAATCTTGATCCTGGGTTTGGTCTTGGTGGCCGTGGTCATGGTGCTCCTCCAGGTCAGTTAGCCGTCGTGCTACCCGGCAACCGACTCTGACGCGGTATGGAAATGGAGCGGGTCCCTGAGGTTCTGTAGCTCCCGATAATAAAAGAGAGGAGTGGGCCGCTTACCCTTGAACTTCAGCCGCTTGAGGAACGTGATCTCCTCTTCAGTCGCCGTGCCGCTGAGGGCAGGATCCTCGAGAAATTCTCTCAGCCCCGGTTCCTCGGCGAACACCTCCCCAGCTTCCCTCTCGATAAACTCGAATCGCCTCACATGCGCCGACACCACTCTCGGGTTCAGCACGATGTCCAGGGCAAACGTCGCCAGGTCGATGTCCCAGGACTCGATAAGAGGCTCCAGGAACGCAACGCAGTTCTCGCGGGACAGGTGGAAGATGTCCGTATCGAGGAATTCCAGGACTATGACGCGCATCTCCTGGAAGCTTCGGCCCCCGAGCTCGGCCACCATGCGAAGCCAGTATTCGTTCTGCAGTTCTTCCTTGGCGACTCCCTTGACCACGTCCAGGAGGTGTTTGGTGACCAGACGCTCGAGCTCGCCGAAGGGCTGTCGCTCGAAGATCGCGCGGACGTGTAGTTCCTTCTCCGACTGGCACTTGCCGAGGATCAATTCGCGGACTTCGCGGAACAAGGCCGTGGGCTCTTCGGCGAACCCCCGTTTGAGCTCCTGTTTCCGCTGGACAGCCGCCAGGCGCGCCAGCTCCCCGGCAGGCAGCTTCAGAAACTTGTCCATCTTGTCATAGATGTCAGTCCGGTTCGGCGCGGGTGGCGCCTTCCGCCTGGTCAACAGCTGCGAGATGTAGGACTCGGTCACCTGCGCGGCCTGGGCCAGGTCTCGCTGCTCCAAACCGAATTCTTCCAGCCGCTGTCTGATGAGCAACGAGACGTCCACGTACCCTCCTGGCACGGGGCCAAGGGCAATTAACAGATGTAAGTTAAGTGAATGTCTTGATACTGGCAAGTAGGCCCATGCACTTGACAAACCTGGTAAAGTGAGTTAAGTTGCAGTCTACCAATCAGTCATAGTGCAGCAACACTATTGCATTCATATCTCAAGGGAGTTCCCATGTACGCAAGACACGTCGTTTTGAACCTGAAACCAACCATGCGGGAAGAGCTAACCCAGACATTCGAGCGGGAGATTCTGCCCCTGCTTCAGAAGCAGAATGGCTTCACCGATGAAATCACGTTCCTCAGCCCAGACGCCAAGCAGGTCATCGCGATCAGCCTGTGGGAGAGCAAAGAGAACGCGGATCGCTATAGCCGCGAGACCTATCCGCAGGTGCTCAAGAGCCTGACGAGAGTGATTGATGGCACGCCGGACGTGCGTGGCTACGAGGTTGTCACCTCGACCTTCCACAAGACCGCCGCCACCATCTAAGCCTGACAGGTCCGTTTTAACAAAGGGGGACAGCGGCTTCATCCGCTGTCCCCCTTTGCCAATGCTCAGCTCCCCATCCCCTCGGTCCTGTGCCCTATGACCGTTCACTGCCTCCGGAAGAGCGCGACGTATTGGCCGTATCCCTCGGCTTCGAGCCGGTCCACCGGAATGAACCGGAGCGCCGCGGAGTTCATGCAGTAGCGCAACCCGGTGGGCTGGGGGCCGTCGTCGAAGACGTGGCCCAGATGGGAATCGGCGTGAGCGGAGCGAACCTCGGTCCGCTCGGCCAGCAGCTGGTGATCGCTCTTGGTCTTGAGGTTGGCCGGCTCGAGCGGCCGGGTAAAGCTGGGCCAGCCGGTGCGCGAGTCGTACTTGTCCAGCGAGCTGAACAGCGGCTCGCCCGAGACGACGTCCACGTAGATCCCGGCCTCGTGGTTGTCCCAGTAGGCGTTGTGGAACGGCCGCTCGGTCCCCTCGTGCTGAGTCACGGCGTACTGCTCCGGTGTGAGCTTGCGCTTGAGCTCGGCCTCGCTCGGCTTCTTGAATGACATCGGATCCCATCCCGCTCGAGTAGTCTGCGCCACGGCCGTGCCCCTCCCGATGAGGAGCGCTCCCACGGTCATGAGAAATAGCGTGGTGGTTTTCATCACTTCACTCCCGGCTCGCGACTGGTAACTCGCGATTCCTTCCCGTCGCCCCAGAGCTCCCGGATCCGGGCCGGCCGCCCGCACCCGATCACGTAGGCCTGGTAACGCACCGGATTCTTCTTGTAGAAGTACTGGTGATACTCCTCTGCCGGGTAGAAGCTGGTTGCCGGCTGAATCGCCGTGACGATGGGACTAGCGAACCGGTGTGACTGGTCCAGTGCCCGCTTCGACGCCTCCGCCAACCGCTGCTGCTCGGCATCACCGTAGAAGATGATCGAGCGATACTGCGATCCATGGTCGCAGAACGCCGCGTCCTTGGTCAACGGATCGATGTGATGCCAGTAGATATCGAGCAGGCTGTCATAGGAGATCTTCGCCGGATCGTACTGCAGCTGCACCGACTCCGCGTGTCCGGTGCGGCCGGTCTCCACTTCCTCGTAGCCCGGATTTCCCTTGCTTCCGCCGGCATAGCCCGCGGTGACCTTGATGACGCCGGGAACCCCGTCGAATGCCTTCTGCATCGACCAGAAACAGCCGCCCGCAAACGTGGCCACCCGGGGCGCATCGCCCATCCGGAAGCCGGAAACGGCGAGGCCGAGCAGGCCGAGGAGGAGAAGTCCCGCCACTGAAACCAACGTACGACCGCGCATAACCGCCACTTTCATGAGGGTACCTACCATAACGCGAGACGGGCCGGATTTGATCCCTGAACCCCCCAGTCCCCCTACAGTGCCTTGGGCCTCACCACCACCTGGTGGCGGTTCCCGTCGTCCACCAACGCAACCGTGCCTCCCTCAAGGACTTGGCCGTCCAGGCTGACTTCCTGGCTCCCCCGCCGGGCCTCATGGGGACGCTCGACTCTTATGGTGTAAACACTTCCGCCGTAGCGATACTCGACCGTGAATTCCGGCCAGTCCGCCGGCACCCTGGGATCCAGCGCCAGCCGGTCGCCCCGCTTGGTGAAGCCCAGGATGGCCTCCAGGCCTACCCGGTACATCCAGCTGGCGGAGCCGGTGTACCAGGTCCACCCGCCCCGCCCCACGTGGCCCTCCGCCGTGTACACGTCGGCCGCCACCACGTAGGGCTCCACCTGGTAGATCGAGACCTCTTCCGCCGTCCGGGTGCGGCTCAGCGGGTTGATCATCTGAAACAGCTCGAAGGCGCGATCGCCGTTGCCCTGGAGCGCCGTGGCCAGCACCGCCCAGAGCGCCGCGTGGGTGTACTGGGCCCCATTCTCGCGCACCCCGGGCAGGTAACCCTTGATGTAGCCCGGATCTTTCGGCGTCTTGTCGAACGGCGGGGTGAGCAGCGGGAGGATCCGGTCACGCTGGCGCACCAGATGTTCCTGCAGCGACTTCATCGCCGTGGCCCGCCGGTCCGCCCGTCCCCCCGCGATCACGCTCCAGCTTTGCGCGATCGAATCGATCTTACACTCGTCGTTGGCTGCCGAGCCCAGCGGCGAGCCGTCATCGTAATACGCCCGCCTGTACCACTGGCCGTCCCATCCCTGGTGCTCGACAGCATCCAGGTACTCGGTGGCCCGGGCCCTGAACTCACTCGCGACCGACGGCTGGCCCCGGGTTTCCGCGAGCTCAGCGAAGCCACGCAATGTCACGCTCAGAAACCAGGCCAGCCAGACGCTCTCGCCGTGCCCCTCGACCCCCACCCGATTCATTCCGTCGTTCCAGTCGCCGCAGCCGATGAGGGGGAGTTGATGCGCTCCCGCGGTGCAGGCCCTCCGAAGCGCCCTCATGCAGTGATCGTACACCGACCCCAATTGATCGGTGACCGCCGGCTTCTCGTAGGCCTCCTGTTCCCCGGCGTCGAGCTGCCGCATCGAGAGGTAGGCTGCCACATCGTCGAGCACGGTAGCGTCGCCGGTGACCCGCACGTAGTGGCTCACCACGTAGGGTAACCAGACCAGGTCGTCGGAGAATCGGGTACGAACCCCGCGGCCATTCTGCGGGTGCCACCAGTGCTGTACGTCTCCCTCTACGAACTGGCGCCCCGCCGCCCGAAGGATGTGCTCCCGCGTCAGGGCCGGCTCGGCATACACCAGCGCCATCACGTCCTGGAGCTGATCGCGGAAGCCGTAGGCGCCACTGCTCTGGTACAGTCCCGAGCGAGCCCAGATCCGGCCGGCCAGCGCCTGATACAGAGTCCACCCGTTGAGCATGGCATCGAAGGACGGGTCCGGCGTCCGGACGGTGATGGCGGACAGGCGGGCCTTCCACGCGCTCCGGGTCCGGTCCATGGCATCCTTAGCGCGGCTGATGTCCCGGTACTGCTCCACCACCTTCAGCGCGGCTTCCTCTCCTTCCGCCGCGCCGAGCAGCACCAGCATGGTCCGGCTCTCGCCCGGCTTGAGCTGGATGTTCCAGCGGAGCGCGGCGCAGGGATCGAGTCCCGCGCCGGTGGCCTCGAGCAGCGGTGCATGCAGCCCGGCCGGATCCGACACCGTGCCGTTCCGGCCCAGGAACTCCCGCCGGTCGGCGGTGTGCCCGGTGAGCGGCTCGCTGGCGGCGTAGAAGGCGACGTGCCCGGCGAAATCGGGATCGAAGGTGTTGCGGGCCAGGATGGCGCCGTGCCTGGGATCGAAGCTGGTCTGTACCTGATGCTGGGTGTGTTCCCGCTGCGAGCCGAGGGTCCACTCGGCGAACGCCGTGACGGAGAGCCGGCGGGGCTGGTTGCCCTCGTTGGTCACCCGGAGCAGCGACAACTTGACGGCCGCGTCCTCCGGCACGCTCAACAGCAGGCTGGTTGCGATGGAACCATGCCGGTGCTCGAAGCTGGTGGAGCCCGGCCCGTGTCGCACCGTGTACTCGCCTCGCTTCCGGATGGGCGCGGGAGTGGCGCTCCACACTTCGCCGCTCTCTTCGTCTCGCAGATAGAGCACCTCGCTCACGGGGTCGCTCACCGGATCGTTGTGCCAGGGAGTGAGCCGGTAGAACTGGCTGCTCCCCACCCAACTGAAGCCGGCTCCTCGCTCGGTCACGAGGAAGCCACCCTGCGGGTTGGCCACCACGTTGGACCAGGGCTGGGGCGGCACGTGGTCGCCCTCTACCCGGATCTCGTAGTCGCCCTCCGGAGTGAGCCCGCCGAAACCATTCGCATGCTCGGTGGCCGTGCGCAGCGGACGAGTAGCCTGCTGCCGGCCTGAGTCTCCATCGGACTCGGGCTGGGCCGAGGAGGGCGACGCCAGGAGGCTCTTGGCCGACTCGAGGGCTCGCACCCGCAGCAGGGTGAGCCGCCCGGGCTGACTGAACGCGCCGGAGGTCCGGAGTGGGGCCGGAAGGGATTCCATTTCTTCCCGCAACACGTCTTCATTGGCGGCCGCGGCCTCGATCACCCGTCCCAGCGAGCGCCCATCGCAGGGCACGTGCACCCGGGCGGTCGCGCGAAGCATTTCCACCACCTCGGGCTTGAGCTGGTCCAGCCGCCGGGCGAAGACGCCACCGGGCCGGTCGATCACCCCGGCGTCGGGCGAGGCGTAGATGGCCGCCAGGATCTTGGGCTCCAGCTCCTGGAGATAGCTGGGCGGATAGGTGTTGAGGACGACGAGATCCACCATCATGCCCCGGCGGCGCCAGTAGTGGTGCGCCACCAGGAGCTGCCGCAGCGTGGGCAGTCCTTCCACCGAGTCGATGGTAGCCAGGAGAATGGGCCAGTCGCCCGAGACGCCGAGGGCCCAGAGCACCGGCTGGGATCCCCGATTCTTCCGGAGCTCGCTCTCCGGCGCCCGCAGCGCCGGGTTGGCATAGAACAGATGACCGGCCAGCTCCTGGAAGATGCCGGCGTCGGTGGGGGAGATGTGCAGCTCGCGCAGGTCCACCTGGGCCGAGGTCCATGCCAGGTCGAGGGCCCGCTGGGCCGCGTGGGGATCGTGATAGCGCCCCGCCAGCTCGAACGCGCGCTCCCGGCTGGTGGCCACCAGGGTGGTGAATGCGACCGAGGCCGACTGCCGCGGCTCGAGATGCACCCGGGTCCGCAGGGCGAAGATGGGATCCAGCACCGCCCCGGTGGTGCTGGAGAGTTCTCCTGCCGAATCCAGGGCGACCGGATCCCGGGTGGTGCGTCCCCGGCCGATGAACTGGGCCCGATCGGTCTCATAGGTCACCGGAGCCACCCGCTCGGTGCCGGTGTCCACTACGTGCACGCACCAGAGCTCCCGCTCGGTCGAGGAGCGGGGCCGCCGGGTGGCGGTGATCGCGGCGCACCACTCGTGATACTCGGTCTCCACGAAAAGGTTGCCGAATGCCGGGTGAGACCGGTCGGAGTCGGGCGGGGCCAGCACGATCTCCCCGTAGCTGGTGAGCTCCACGTCGCGAGGGGTGTTGCCGGTGTTGGTGACGGTGATTCGCCGCACTTCTGCCGAGTCCGCCGGCACCGCGGCGATCTCGGTCCGGGTCTCGATGTCTCCGTCACTCCGGCGGAAGGTCACCCGGTCGGTGGCGAGGTAGGCGAAATACTTGTCGGCCGGCGCGCACACCGGCTGGTGGCCCGCGGACCAGACCCGCCCGCTGGTGATATCTCGCAGATAGCAGTACAGCCCGGTCGCGTCGCGGGTGGAGTCGGCCCGCCAGCGGGTGACGGCCAGCTCCTCGTAGCGGCTGTACCCCGAGCCGCAGTGGCTCACCATGATGGTGTAGGGGAGATGTCCCAGCAGGGCGACGTGCGGCGTCGGGGTGTCGGGAGTATCCACCTCCCGTACCACTGGACGCTCCAGCTCGGGATCGGGCAGCGCCTCGTCGGCCCGGCTGGTCTGGGGCGGCTGCAGCTCGAGCTTCCGCGGGGCCCGTTCGTGCAACAGCAATTCCGCCGAGCGGACCATGGCGTCGGTGTGGAATCGTCGCTGCCAGATCTGGGCGGTGAGCGCGTTAGTGAGCGCCACCAGGCTCATGCCGACATGGTGAGCCATGTAGGTCTGCACCATGCCGAACTGCTGCCCCGGAGTGGGACGGGTGTAGTCGAGAGCATCGCGGAAGCCGTAGGGACCCAGCGCGCCCCGCTTCTCGATCGCGGTGAGATTGGCGATGGCCTTTTGGGGCTCGACCATGGCGGCCAGCGCCGAGGCGTAGGGAGCAATCACCAGGTCGCGCCCGAGTCCCCGTTTGAGCGCCAGGTCGGGCACCCCGAACGCCCGGTACTGGTAGGTGTAATAGCGGTCCCGCAGGTTGTAGGCGCTCTCGCTCACTCCCCAGGGAACCCCCCGCTCGGCGGCATACGCGATCTGCCGCTCCACCGCGCCCTTATAGGTCTGGTCCAGCACGGTATAAGGAAAGGACCGCATGACCAGGTTGGGCATGAGGTATTCGAACATGCTGCCGCTCCAGGAGACCAGCGCCATCTCGCCGGCCGCCCGGGTGAGGGTCCGGCCCAGCCGGAACCAGTGCTCCACCGGCACGTCGTTCTTGGCCACGGCAAGGAAGCTGGCCAGCCGCGCCTCGGAGGCGAGCAGGTCGTAGTAGGACCCGTCGAGCGAGGGAGACCCGGCATGGTAGCCGATGGCGAAGAGGCTCCGGGTCTTGTCGTAGAGAAAGCGGAAGTCCATCTCCTGGGCGTAGTCGTCGGCCCGGTCGGCCAGGGCGCTCAGCCGGCCCACCAGCTGAGCCGCGGGGGAGTCGGGCGAGCGCTCGGCGAGGGTGCGCCAGGTCTCGGTGCGGGCCATGAGCCGGGAGAGACGACCGAGCACCGGGCGAATGTCGAGCGTCGCGAGACCGGGCGCATGCTCTCCGATGAGCCGAAGACTCCAGTCGATCCACTCGGCTGGTCCCGCAGCATTGGCCGAGGCCGGCAGCGTCTTGAGAGCCGCGGCCGCGCGCTCGAGCAGGGGTGTGATCCCCCTCAGGGTGTTCTGCGGCGCCACCTCGTCGGCCGACTCGAGCGCGGCAGCGGTCTGCCGCAGCTGCTCTGCCGCCAGCTCGATGCCCCGGTTCTTGTCGGCGCCGGTTCGCGCCTTGGCCAGGTCGCGGAGCTGCTCCCGCGCGAGCGCCGTCGCGGTGTCGAGCGCGCGCCAGACCCGGGCGTCGAAGACCGGATCGTCGGGAATCGCGAGGCAGGCATGCTTCAATGCGATCAGGTGCCCCGCGAGATTGCCGCTGTCTACGGTGGAGACGTAGGCCGGCTCCATGACCTTGAGATCGCGCAGGTCGTACCAGTTGTAGAAGTGACCGTGGAAGCGCCGCATCCCCTCCAGCGAGCGGAAGGCGTGCTCCAGCCGCCCGGTCATCTCCTCCGCGGTGATGAAGCCGAGATCATAGGCACTCACCGTGGCCAGCAGCTGGAGTCCGATGTTGGTAGGCGAGGTCCGCATGGCCACCACCGGCGACGGATCTTCCTGGAAGTTGTCCGGGGCCAGCCAGTGGGTCTCCTCGGTGACGAAGCGCTCGAAGAAGCGCCAGTGAGTGAGCGCGTAGCGCATGGCGGCGCCGCGGCTGGCGGGGGGAAGCCGGCGCTCCCGCCGCACCGCGGGGGCGCTCACCACATAGGCAATCCAGGGTGACTCCGACCAGAGCGCGAGCAAGGGGAACGCGGAGGCGAAGAGGAGCGGAAGATTCCGTTCGCGGGCAAAGAGCACGTAGCCCAGAAGCACCAGCGCCCAGGTCAGGAGTACCGCGGGCCACATGGTGCGCCAGACCGAAACCGCCCCCGCGGAAACGATGCGCTCGGTCTGGGATGCGGTCTGCCACTCCAACAGGTTCCGCCGGCTCACCAGCAGGCGCCAGATCGTGCGGAGAATCGCGTCGGTCGAGACCCAGGCCTGATGAGGAAGGAAGGTGACGGCCAGGGCGAACTGCTGCAGGCTGCTCCAGGCGTCCCGGCCTACCGCTCCGTAGTAGGCCCGCCAGGATTTGTCCATCGGAGGCCGCACCGCCGCGAGCAACAGGGAAACGATGTATGGCGCCGCGATGGCGCCCAGCCCGAGCAGGGTCCAGCGCAAGGGTGACCCGGGCAACAGGGTCCAGCCCGCGATCAGAAATGCGAGCTGGGCCGGCTCCACCAGGCTGCGCCGCAGGTTGTCCAGGATCTTCCAGCGCGACAGCACCGAGAGCCGGTTGGGCTCCGGTCCGTCGGGGCCCGGTACCCAGCGGCGGAGCCAGGGAATGAGCTGCCAGTCGCCTCTGATCCAGCGGTGCTTGCGCCGGGTGTAGGTGAGATAGCGCGCAGGGTAGTCGTCATAGACCACGATGTCGGTGGCCAGGCCGGCGCGGGCATAGTTGCCCTCGATCAGGTCGTGCGACAGGAGCGAGTTCTCGGGGAAGCGGCCGTGGGTCGCCTCCTCGAACGCGTCCACGTCGTAGATCCCCTTCCCGGTGAAGCTGCCTTCACCGTAAAGGTCCTGATACACGTCGGAGACGGCGGTCGTGTACGGATCTACCCCGGGATGGCCGGACTGGATCGCGGCGAACTTGGACCGGTTCGCGCTGGGGAGCGAGACGCCCACCCGGGGCTGGATGATGCCATAGCCTCGCACCACCCGGCCCAGCTCGGAGTCATAGACCGCGCGGTTCAGCGGGTGGGCGAGGGCCCCGATCAAGAGACTGGCCGCATCGGGTGGGAGGACGGTGTCGGCGTCGAGGGTGATGACGTAGCGTACCTGGCGCAGAACGTCCACCTGGCCCACGATGGTGGAGAACGCATCCCGCTGGCCGCTTCGGAGAAAGCGATTGAACTGTGCCAGCTTCCCTCGCTTCCGCTCCCACCCCATCCAGCGTCCCTGCTGCGGGTTCCACAGCCGGGACCGATGAAACAGAAAGAAGGTGTCCTCGCCGCCGCCGGCATGGCGCGCGTTCAAGGCCTGCACTCCGGTGACCGCCGCATCCAGGATGGCGGCGTCACTTTCCCGGGTTTCGGTCTCGCAATCGGTGTAATCGCTCAGGATGGCGAAGTGGAGGTGGGCTTCCCGGTTGGCGAGGTACTGAACCTCGAGGTGCTCCAGGGCCTCGACCACCGCATCGGTGCTGCCGAACAGCGTGGGTACCACTACCACCGTGCGGAACTCCTCCGGCACGCCGCGGTGATGGCCCAGATCGAGCTTGGGTAGCACGTGCGGCGGCAGGATCGCGGTCAGCAACTGGTTCATCACGTTGACCGCGATGTCGTTGCCCGGGATCAGCGCGAAGATCACGACCAGCGGCCAGGCCTCGCGCGCCTCGGGGCCGCCCAGCCAGAGCACCGCCTGGATTGCGGCCAGGGTGAGGACGAGGATGCCCCCGACGAACACGAAGTTGGGATGGCGCAGAGCCCAGCGGTACAATCTCTGGGGGATGGGTGGCCGGTATCCGGTGAGCTGCTCCAAAGCGGCCAATCCATCATCAACCAGGTAATAGCCCACATGAGTGCGCCGTCCGGTCTCGGCGGCGCCGTCGGGCGGAGCCGCCCGGGCCAGGTCCACCGCGGAGCGCGCCACCGCGGCCTCGTCGCGACCGGTGAGCTTGGCGATGCGCTCAACCACGTGCCGGTAGCGGTCCCGGGTCTTGAAGGTCATCCGGTCGTACGCCCCAGCGGGATCGTCCCGCAGCGCCGCCTCCATCACACTTTGCTGCTCGACGAACGTCTCCCAGTCCATCCGGCCGATGGCGCGGAGGCTGGTGATGCTGTTCGCCATCATGATCTGGGTCAATGCGACCCGCTCGGTTGCCCGGGCCGAGGCGTCTTCCCCGCTCAGGCCGTGGTCCGTGATCCAGTGCTCCAGCCACACCAGAGGGGGCACGGCTCCGGGCGCGGTGCGCAGCTGGTGGAGAAGGCGGGAGACGAAGGTGGGCGTGAGCGAAGGAGGATGAGAGATGAAACCATCGAGCACTGTCGCCAGCTCGGTGGTGCCCTTCTCACCGGCGGCCGTCAGGCGGGCAGCCCAATCGTCCGCTGCGCGAATCTCATCCAGCCGCCCCACGGTGCGGAGCGCCATCCGGCGCACGCTCTCAACCAGACCCAGGCGCAGCATTGCGGGGATGGCCCAAAGCTCGCCGATGGTGAGAGGGGCGACCTGCTGGAAGGCGCCCACGAAGCGGGCCATGTTGTCGAGCTCGATCCGGCCCTCGGTGTGAGAGATCAGGGTCATCGCGATCTCGTACACCCGGGGGTACCCCACCAGCGCACCCCGCGCCAGCACCGGCAGCTCGCGGTAGTAGCCCCGCGGCAGGCTGTCCCGCACTTCCTGGATGTGCTCTTGTACCACGTGGAGGTTGTCGAGCAGCCACTCGCCCGCCGGCCCGACGTTCATTTCGTCATCGGCAGCGTCGGTAAGACGGACGTGGGCCTGGTCGAGGATTTGCCGGGTGGCAGTGAGCCGGTCCAGCAGGCGAGGCCGGGGGCGGCCCCGAGCGCGAGCAACCCGCTGGCTCGCGGCCAGGGCCCGGGCCCGCTCGGCCAGGTGTTCGGCGCCCAGCAGCTCCCCGCGAATTGGTCCCGCGAGCAGCTCGTCCGGCCCGGCAAACGTGCGAGCGAAGAACCGTGAGAGAAAGGCTGGCGGCGTTACCCGAGCGATGGCAAAAATCTCTAAAGGGGTTCGGCGGGAAAGGTAACTTGCTAGGAGCTAGGCGTAAGCAACTGGCGAATATCAGCCACCAGTTGAGCGCGGAGCTCGGCGGCCTCGGCCGCGGTCGGCTCGTGAGCCGTGTCGTCCGGGCCGTGGAGCAAGGTGTAGACCCGCTGGGCGTACTTCCGGTCGAGAGCCCGCAGCTGCGTCAGCTGGCCGGGACTCAGCTCGCGGCCGCCCAGCAGCTCGGATGCCGTCTGGAACACGTTCACCGGAACATCACGCCTCAAAGAACTTCCAGGCCTTTCGCAAGAGCTTTCGGGTATTTTTGTAACTCAATCGGTCCAGTGCTTCGTCGAATTTGCACCACTCCCGCTGGCGTCCGTCTTCCGGAGGCCCCGCCTCCCGCATCAGCTCGGCCACAAAGTACTCGACCCGGGCCTTGATGCCGAGGAAGCGATACTCGAGAATGCCGGCCGGGCCGATCAGCTTGCCCACCACGCCGGCCTCTTCCTTGACTTCCCGGAGCGCCGCGACTTCCGGAGTCTCTCCCTTCTCGATGTGACCCTTGGGAAAGATCCAGTTCCGCGGGTTCCGCTTGGCCGTAACCAGCAGGACCCGGGGCTCCTTGCCGTCGAGCCGGACGACGATGGCGCCGCTTTGGCGAATCAGAGGCATGCTAAATAAAAACCCCTCGTAACTTCGCGAGGGGTTGACCTTCAGCCAATAGCCAGTAACCAGAAGCCTCTAGTATCTCCGTCACGCCTGCTGCTCGGCCGGTCCGTCGGACTTCTCGGCTCGCCTGGCGTCGACCACGTCTTTCACCTTGTCGGTGACCTTGCGGCCGAGTTTACCGGCGACCTTTATGGCGGCGCCGCTCGCGGCTGCCACGGCGGCCGTCTCCAGCCCCTCCTTCAACCCCGCCTTCCCTGCTTTGACCAGCACTCGCTTGACCGGCTTGGCCCCGGCCACCTTCCGGGCTCGGCGGCGGGCCCGCCCCGGCCCGTAATCGGGATGGATCGCGAGAAGCTGCGCCACCGCAGTCGCGATGAGTCGCTTGAATTGCTTCCTGGAGACGTTCTTCTCGACCGTCTTGAGCCCGGCCACCAGGGTGCCCATGCCGAGCTGGGCGACTTGTTCCTTGACCTTGGCCATCGGATTCCTCCGCGGTGATGCCTTATTGCAGCTAGAGTAGGTTCCCTGGCGCTATAGTATCGGTGATTCTGGTCACCCGTGGTGATGTCAGAGTACGGCTTTTGTTACCGGCGCTAAGGTGTTTGATCGCTTGACAGTGGCCGGGAACGCAGAGATCGCGGTGAGTTGCCCCACAGACCCCGAGCGCGCCGACTGGCTTGTTGCCCGGATCCACTTACACCGGGGAACCCTGAATGCGCGTATATCGAGCCCTTGTCGGCCTCTCCCTGCTTTGGGCCTGCGGCGGCGACAGCAATGTCACCGACCCGCCCGGGGGACAGCAGTTCTCACTCGCGATTCAGGGCAGCGGCGCCGGCACGGGGAGAGTTCAGACCGTAACTGGCACCGATCCGGCTCTCGACTGCGCCCTGGCCGCCGGCGGCCAAGGATCGGGTAGCTGCAGCGGGAGCTACCCCGAAGGCGCCTCGGTGGAGCTCACGGTTACTCCCGAAGCGGGATCGACCTTCGATGGATGGTCGGGTGATGCTGCGAGCTGCGGCACCACGGCCACCTGCTCCGTGACGATGACGCAGAACAACACGGCGGTCGCCCAGCTCTCCACCGGAGCGGCCGGGGTTCAAATCAGCTCCTCGGCTTACTACATGGACCCGGAGTTCGGCAGCGAGGGCGCGATCATCTGGGTGGCTGAAGTACGGAACACCACCAACCAGACGGTGCAGAACGCGGACATCGAGTTCACCAGTCACGACGCGTCAGGCCAGGTGCTGGCGTCGGACTTCACCTTCGTGGGTCCCATTCCGCCGGGCGAGACCCGGGCGAATCAAAGCCTGGCCGACCTTCAGGGCACTGAAGCGAGCGTGGATATTCGGGTATCCGACGTGCAGTTCGCTACCGAGGACCCTCACCTGAGCTCGGCTCAGATCACGGCGAGCGACTGGAAAGTGGACCCGGAAACCGGTCTGGAAGGTGCGGTGGTCTGGAACGTCGAGGTGCAGAACGTTTCGAGCACGCAGCTGGAGTCGGTGGAAGTCGAATTCGCCACCTATGACTCAGCCGGCAAGATCGTGGCAGCCGATCATACCTTCCTCGACCCTATTCCTCCGGGCGAGAAAAGGTCGGCTCAGGGTCTGGCCGATCATCATGGGACCGAGGCGACGGCAAAGTTCCAGATCGCGTCGGTAGAGTGAAGCGTGAAACGGCTTTTATTTGCCCAACTGCTCCAGCACCTCGCCCAGCTGGCGCATCTCGTCGCCGTACCTGGCCCAGTCGAGCTCGCGCTGGGCCTGGATGGCGGCATCGTAGTGCTGCTTCGCCTCGCGAAAGAGAGTCGGAAGTCGGGAGTCGACAGTCGCCGGCGCGCCGGTCGAAACCGGAGTTTTCTCGACTCGTGACTCGCGACCCGCGACGGCACCACCAAACAGCTCGGCCAGCCCTTCATCCAGGGTCTCGCGCATCACCACCCGGTTCTGATACGCCACCACCACCCGCTTGAGCTCGGGTATGCGGCCACCTTCCGCCTGGAGGTACAGCGGCTGCACGTAGAGCAGCGCCTCCTCGATCGGAATCACCAGCAGGTCACCCCGGATTACCCGGGAGCCTCGCTGGTCCCAGAGTGAGATCTGGCGTGAGATCTCGGTGTCCTGGTTGATCCGGTTCACGATCTGCCGCGGGCCGAACACCAGGCTCTGCCGAGGCAGGCTGTATACTCGAAGCCGGCCATACTCGTCGCCGTCGTTCCGTGCTACCATCCAGGCCGCCAGGTTGTCCTTCCCCCGGGGGGTGAACGGGACCATGTAGATGTACTCCGCGTTCTTCTCTTCCGGCAGCCGCATGACCAGATGCCGCATGAACGGCACCGACCCGCCCCCTTCATCCGCCACCGGGATCTGCCACTGATCCTCCCGGTGGTAGAAGTCTTCCGGATCGTCCATGTGATAGGTGGTATAGAGGCCTGTCTGAATCCGGTAGATGCCGTCGGGATAGCGGATGTGGGCCCGCAGGTCCGCGGGCATCCGCTCCATCGGGACGAAGATCCCGGGGAAGATGCGAGACCAGGTTCGGATCAAAGGATCCCCCGGCGCACTCACATAGGCCGCGAGGGTTCCGTCATACGCGTCGATCACCAGCTTCACGCTGTTCCGCATGTAGCTGGTCCCGTCCCGGAGCGCTTCCGCATAGGGATAGTGCCGGGTCGCGGTGTAGGCGTCGAGGATCCACTTGAGGGTGCCGTCGCCCGCGACCACCAGATAGGGATCGCGATCGAAGATGAGAAACGGAAGCGCCTTTCTGGCCCGCTCCATGATGGTTCGGTTGTAGAGCACCCGGCTCGCGCCCGTGATGTCGCCCGAAAACAGGATCTTGGACGATCCGAACTGGGCCGCGAGGATGGCCCGCCGGAAAATGTTGCCGATGGGCACTCCACCCTTGCCCTGGTACGACGCATACACGTTCTTCTCGCCCGAGGGGTGGTCGAACTCCCGCTGCCTGGTGCCGACGAAGACGTAGGGATCGGTGATCTCGCCATAATAGATCTGGGGACGGCTCACCTTGAGCGATACGGTCGAGGCCGGCGGCAGGTCCTTGATGAACAGCACCGGTAGTCCCTCGGTGGTCACCTGGTTGACCGGGCTCATAGTGAGCCCCATGCCATGAGTGAAGGTCAGGTGCTCGTTGATGAAGGTCCGGGTCGGGAGCGATCGCGCGTTGAGCTCCCGGGGCGAGAGCAGGATCTGGCGGTATCTCCCATCGATCTGATAGCGGTCGTCATCCACCGACACGAAGTCGTAGTAGGTCCGGATTTCCTGCAGCTGACCAAAGGTCTGGAGCAGCGGGTCCCGGTCCCACAGACGGACGTTCTCTATCGTGGGGGCGTTGGCCTTGATGTCGGCCAGGGTGAGGTTGGCCTCGCCCTTGAGCTCCCGGGTCTCCACGCTGTCGAGGCCCCAGGCCTGCCGGGTGGCCGCGATGTGGTAGCGAAGATAGGGCGTCTCCCGGGTCAGCTCGGTGGGCGACACCACGAACTTCTGCATCACGCCGGGAAAGAGCGCCCGTCCCACGAAGGCCACGGCCAGGTAGCCGCCGATCGCGAGCACAGCATAGCGCCCCAGCTCCCGCCGCATGCCGCCATAGAGGACGGCGAGGGCCGAGAGGACGGCAACCACAGCGGAGACATGCAGCGCCGGCAAGGTGGCGTGCAGGTCGGTGTAGCTGGCGCCGACCAGGGGACCGGTGGTGGAGAACAGGAGATTGGGGATGTCCACCAGCCAGAGACGGAGCGCGAGCAGGACGAAGAAGACCGCCAGGAGTCCGGCGAGGTGCATGCCGGCGGAGGGCTCCACCGCGAGCCGGCGAGGCCGGAATACGATATCCCCGCGCAGCGCGTAGATGGGTAGCACCAGCACCAGCGAGATGACGGTGAGTCCGGACAGGAATCCCAGCGCGGCGCTGAGCCCCGGCAGGGTAAACACGTAGTAGCCCACGTCGCGGCCGAACACCGGGTCGGCAATGCCGAACGGGGTCCGGTAAATCAGCCGGAGCACCAGGCTCCAGGCCGGTGTGGCGGCAAGGCCTGCGAGCAGACCGAGAAACAGCGATCCCGGGAGGCTCAGCCGACGCAATGGCTGGGTCAGGTCCACCCTCGGTGCGCCCTGGGTGAACCGAAGCACCACCGGATAGGGGACCAACCCGCGCTGCGCGATCCTGAGGTTGAGGTAAATGACAGCGAAGGTGAGACCACCCACGACAAGGAAGAGCAGCACCTCGGTGACCAGCTCGCGGGTGAAGACCACCTGATTCCCGATCTCCTGAAACCACCACCAGTCGACCAGCATCCCCATGAGGGTGGGGATGAAGAACAGGCCGGCGAAGCCGAGGAGGAAAACCAGGAAAATCAGGCGGCGGCGGGACACGGGCTACCGCTGCGCCACGGCGAGAAATGCGAGCCCGATCGCGATCAGGTCTTCCGGGACGGCAATGAACCCGTCTTTCACCTTGAGCGACCGGACCAGCCGACGCCGGATCTCATAGCCGCCGAAGGTGCCGATCAGGGCACCGACTATCCCGAGGACCGCGCCCCCAAATAGCGACCCGCTCGCGGACCCGCTCAGCGATGCCCCGCAGAGAGCTCCCAGCACCAGGCGGGTAATCAGCGACCGCAACCTGGTGCGGCTCGGGGTCTGGGGGAGCTTATCTACGACATATTCGGCCAGGGCGAGCAGCGAGAAGATCGCAACCGCTACCCTCGATCCCATGAATGCCAGGGGGGAGCCGTGGAGGTCCAGCCCACCCAGACACGCGGCCCAGCTCACCGCCGCTGGACCGGTGAGCGAGCGTAAACCGGTGGCGATCCCGATGACGAGTGCAGGAAGAATGATGTGGTCCATGTCCGCCCATGCTGCCGCCAATCGGCGGGGTGCGCAAGAGGCCGGGCCATTTGGTACCGGGATAAGAAACGGCCGGCTCTTCCGGAGAAAAGCCGGCCGCCCTCACTGCTTACTGCCGAGTTACTTGTCGAGTCTTACGACGTTCTCGGCAGCGGGGCCCTTCTGCCCCTGCACGATATCGAACTCCACCCGGTCGCCCTCGGACAGGCTCTTGAAGCCCTGCGCCTGGATGGCCGAATGATGTACGAAGCAGTCCTTCTGTCCGCCTTCGGGCGTGATGAAACCAAAGCCCTTGGCGTCGTTGAACCACTTCACCGTGCCAGTGGTGCGTGCCATTTCCTACTCCTTGATACTGAGGTAATCGGGAGTGAGGACATGCCGCACGGCCGACTACGGTTGCGTGGACTCTGCCTCCACGCCGGCTTGGCCGCCGCGGCGCAGGTGCGCCAGGAACGACGGCCCAACAAAAAGGGCACCAGCGTGACGCCGGTGCCCCATTCGCTTGGGGTACAAGATAAGTAAGTGGTCCCGAAAGGGCTACTGGGCCACCCGGTCCAGCCGGGCCAACGCCGCAAGCACCGCGGCCGGCTGCTCCTCCTGGATGTACTGGCCCGACCCGCGCACGTTCTCGGCCCTGAACCGGGGAAGCTTCTTCGTCAGGAGCTCGCGCTCTTCCCGGCTCACCTCTGACGGATGCTTCACGGTACCGACCAGCAACAGCACCGGCACCGCGCACTGATGCAACCGGTCGCCCAGGGACCGGGCTTCCTTGGACTTTGCCATCTGGTGAAAGGCGTCGATCGAGCCGTTGAGGTCGGCGGTCTGTCCCGCGGTGTACCCGCGAATCACCGCGTCGGTGACCCAGGTGGTGTCGCCCGAATTGCGCACGATCTCCCGGCGCACGTCGTGCCGGAGCTTGGACTCGTCCATAGCGAATTTGACCAGTCCGCCGCCCAGCTTGAATGCCTTCTTCATCCCTGGGGTGGCGGCGCTCTCCGCCGGCCCGCCGTCGATCGAGAGAAGACCGCGCACCAGGTCGGGCCGCTGGATGGCCAGGCGAAAAGCGATGGCAGCACCGCTGGACTGGGCCACGAAAAGCGCCCCTTTCACCTGTATATGATCGAGCGCCTGGGCTACCCGCTCGGTTTGGGCCGTGAAGGAGTAATCGGCCTTTTTAGGATGGGAGGACCAGCCATAGCCGAGGGGCTCGATAACGATGGTGCGGTAACCCCGGGCCACCAGCGGACCGGTGATCTTCCGATAGCCGTAGGCCGCCCCAAAGATGCCGGGGATGAGGACCACCGGCTGGCCGGCCCCTGCGGTGGAGATCCGGAGGGTTTCGCCTCGCGCAACCTCGATGTCCCGGGTCACGATGCTATCGGCCGGTGCGCCCAGTAAAGCCATGCTGAGGAGCAACATGCGGATCTCGCGCTGATTGGAAGGAAGCCGTCAAGCCGCCGGAATGGCGGCCAGGCTACAGCATAACTGAAAGGGCGGGGACGACAGGTGATGACTGACCGGAAGGGCTCCGATTCGCTAATGCCGCTCAGCCGGGGTAAATTCAGGGAACACCTCTAGGTCCACTCCGGCAAGAGGCTCCCCCTTCCCTTGGCAGGACTTCATGTCGACTCGTCCCAGCAAGAGCTCCCCTCCGGACAATTTTCCTGCGACCCTCACCAGCCGCGTGGCAGAGCGTGTTGCCACCGCGCGACTTGCGATCGATCGCAGTGCCAAATTGCGGCCCCGCTCCCAGCGTAAAGCAGCCGAATCACCGGCCGAAACCGCCCTCCGCGACACCAAGTCTCTCAAGCGGGTCTTTCGGGAGATGGGAACCTCCTACCGCCGCTATCGCAGCCAGACCGGCGATCCGGTGGTGCCGGGCCTCAAGGACGCCGCCTACAAGTTCCGGGCGGAGCCCAGCCTTACCTCGCTGGTGGCGGTTGCGGCTTATCTCGACGAGCTCGACCTGCTGAGCTGAGCGCCATCGGTTGAGCGCCGCAGGACCGAGCGCGCCGCGTACCAGCCACACAATCCATGCACACCGGCTCCGGGAGGAGTCGCCGAGGAGCAGAGAAAGAGCCCGGGGTCCGGCGTGCTGTAAGGGTCGAGACGCAAGGCAGGGCGGGTGAAGAACTGCCCCAGGTCTGCCCTCCCCCCACCGATGTCACCGCCCACGAAATTCGCATTGTAGCGTTCCAGGTCGGCCGGCCGGCGTTTAGCCATGCCCAGAATGCGGCTCCTGAAGCCCGGGGCGAAGCGCTCGATCTGCCCCAGGATCCGGTTGGTCATGTCCACGGGAGAGCCGTTGGGAACGTGGCAATACGCCCAGACGGTGTGCTTGCCCGCTGGTGCCCGGCTGGGATCGAAGAGCGAAGGCTGTGACAGCAGCACGAACGGCCGCTCGGGGATCTTCCCCCGGGACACCTCCTCCTCGGCCGCGGCGATCTCCTCCAACGTCCCGCCCAGATGCACGGTCCCTGCCCGAAGCACTTCCGCATGCCGCCACGGGATCGAGCCGTCCAGCGCAAGATCGAGCTTGAACACGCCCATGCCGTACCGGTACCGGCGGAGCTGCCGCAGGTACCAATCGCCGCCCTTGCTCCGGCTAAGACGCTCACCCGCGAGATCGAGGATCTGACGAGGGGTGAGGTCGAGCAGCGCGGTACGGTGGTCCGACAGCTGGTCCAACGATAAGATCCGGCACCCGGTAACGATCTCGCCGCCCAGCTCGCTCAGGTGCCCCGCCAGCGCGTCGGTGATTCGTTGCGATCCGCCTTCGGCGATGGGCCAACCGACCGCATGCGCAGCGGCGAGCAGGACGAGTCCCACCCCACCGCTCAAGGGCTCCGACAGACGAAGCATCGAGTGAGCCCCGCAGCCCGCCAGAATGGCGCGGGCGGCAGGAGTACGGAATCGGCGGGCCAGCAGCGTGAGCGGTTGCATGGCTCGCAGGCCGAACCGTCCCGATACCAGGAGCTTGCGAGGACCCAGCGGAATTCGAAACGGCCCCACCAGCTCCCGGACGATGAGCTCCCAATCGCGGGTGACGGAACCGACCAGACTGAGGTAGGCCCGCGCGTCGGGTCCCAATCGCTCGGCGGTGGCTCGGGGATCGCGATACACCATCGCCGCACCGTCGTCCAGCGGGTGGGCAAACTCCGCGTCGGGCTCGATCCAGCGGAGGCCGTGTCGTTCGAGGGGGAGTTGGGAAAAGAAGGGAGAGCTTCGGCCCAGCGGGTGGACCGCGCTGCAGATGTCGTGGATGAACCCGGGCAGCGTCAGCTCAGCCGAGCGGCAGCCGCCGCCGGCCGTGGCTTCCGCCTCGATGACTTGGACTTTTTGTCCCGCCTGGGCCAGCGCGATCGCCGCTGCGAGTCCGTTCGGTCCCGCACCAACCACTATTGAGTTGTATGTTGGCATTCTGGAATGTAGTCGCGGGTGGCGCCGGGTCCGTGAAGTGATCAGGATCACGGCCCCAATGCCGGTTGGAACACAACTGTGGTCGGTCTCCCGAGGAAGGATCGGTTCGTGTCAATCACCCGCCGTGAGTTCCTTCGGACCTCGGCCGCCGGGATAGCTCCGGGAACGGCCCTCGGTTCACTGCTCGGTCTGGGCGCCAGCCTGGCTCCCGCCACCGCCCGGGCCCAAGAGCTCCGCATCAAGAACGCCAAGGCGACGCCCAGCGTCTGCCCTTACTGCTCGGTCGGTTGCGCGATGATCGTGCACACGATTGAGGGCCAGATCGTAAACATCGAGGGCGACAAGCGGAGTCCCCACAACGAGGGCTGCCTCTGTCCCAAAGGCGCGGCCACCTATCAGCTGATCAAGAATCCCAATCGCGCGACCCGGGTGCTCCACCGAAAGCCGGGGGCCGGCGACTGGGAAGAGGTCGAGCTGGACTGGGCGATGGACCGGATCGCCCAGCTGGTGAAGAAGACCCGGGACGAGACCTTCGTCGAGCGTTTGCCGGACGGCACCCTGATCAACCAGACCACCGCCATCTTCTCGCTCGGCGGCGCCACTCTGGATAACGAGTGGAACCACATGCAGCAGAAGATCATGCGCGGCATCGGCGTGGTGGCGATCGAAAATCAGGCCCGAATATGACACTCCTCTAGCGTCCCCGGTCTGGGGACTCGGCTCGGACGCGGCGCGGCGTCCACCTACCCGCGCAACCTCGAATACTCGGACTGTGTCGTGTTCGAGGGCTCCAACATGGCCGAGTGCCATCCGGTCGCGTTTCGCTGGCCGATGAAGGCCAAGACCGAGCATGGCGCCAAGCTGATCCACGTGGATCCCCGCTTCACCCGCACCAGCGCGATGTGCGATCTCTATGCCCCTATCAGGGCGGGGAGCGATATCGCCTTCCTCGGCGGGCTCATCAACCAGGTGATCAACGACGAACGCTGGAAGAGCGATCCCTTCTTCCAGCAGTACCTGCTGCACTACACCAACGCTGCCACGATCGTACGGCCCGACTTCAAGGGGACCGAGGAGCTCGACGGGGTCTTCTCCGGTCTGATGGAATACAAGCGCGACAAGCCGGGCTGGGACTATGACGGCTTCGTCGGCCAGTATCAGACCGATTCGTGGCAGTACGAACGCATGGGCGCTGAGATGGGCCAGCCGCGCGGCGGGGAGGAGAACTCGGCGTCGGGCCGCAAGGAGGCGCAACACAAGCCCAGGCCAGGAGAGCCGTTCGATCAGATCATCCAGTCATTGATCGCGCCGACCGCGCGCACCGATCCGACCCTCAAGCACCCCCACTGCGTGTTCCAGCTGGTGAAGGCCCACTTCAGCCGCTACACCCCCGAAATGGTGGAGCAGGTCACCGGATGCCCTCGAGATACCCTGGTCAAAGTCGCTCAGACCATCCTGGAGAACTCGGGCCGGGATCGGACCACGGCATGGGTCTACGCGGTCGGCTGGACTCAGCACACCAATGGCCCCCAGGTGATCGGTTGCTCGGCCCTGCTGCAGCTCCTGCTGGGCAACATGGGCCGGCCCGGCGGCGGGATCATGGCGCTCCGGGGACACGCTTCGATCCAGGGCTCGACCGACGTTCCGACCCTCTATCACAGCATTCACGGCTACATGCCGGCGTTTTCCGCCCTCAAGGATCACGGCACGCTGCGGGAGTACATCGCGACCGAGGCCAACGCCACCAGCTATTGGGCCAACTATCCCAAGTTCCTGATCTCCTATCTCAAGTCGATGTACGGCGACGCAGCGACCGCGGAGAACGACTTCGGTTACGACTGGCATCCCAAGATCATCGGCGACCATTCCCACATGCCGATGTTCGTCGCGATGGCCGACGGCAAGGTGAAGGGGATGCTCTGCATCGGGCAGAACCCGGCCACCTCGCTGAACGCGGCGCTGGAGCGCAAAGGGATGCGGCGGCTGGAGTGGCTGGTGGTGCGGGACAACTTCCTCACCGAGACTGCCACTTTCTGGAAGCGGGCGCCGGAGATCGAGGCCGGCGAGGTGAAGCCGGGCGACATCGCCACCGAAGTGTTCTTCCTGCCGACCGCCATGGCGCCGGAGATCGATGGGAGCTTCACCAATACCCAGCGCATGCTCCAGTGGCACTTCAAGGCCGCGGACGCGCCCGGGCAATGCCGGTCGGATCTCTGGTTCACTCACCAGCTCGCGGTGCGGCTGAAGCAGATGTACTCGACGAGTGAGCTGCCCCGGGATCAGGGAATCAAGAACCTGACCTGGGACTTCGATCCCGATCCCGGCCACGTGATCACCCCGGCCGGCGAGCCCGATGCCCACAAGGTGCTGCGCGAGATTAACGGTTATGTCACCGGCAATCCCACCCAGCATCTCGACGGCTTCGACAAGCTCAAGGACGACGGGTCCACCACCTGTGCTTCCTGGATCTATTGCGGGGTCTACCCTGCCCCGGATCTGAACCTCGCGGCCAAGAAAGAGGCCGACCCGCCCGGCGTCAACAATGCGGAGCGGAACTGGGGCTGGGCCTGGCCGGCCAACCGGCGGGTGCTGTACAACCGCGCTTCCGCCGATCTCAATGGCAAGCCCTGGAGCGACCGGAAGAAGTGGGTCTGGTGGGATGGAAAGGAATGGGCCGGCTACGACACCCCCGATTTCGCCAAGACCAAGGCGCCCAGCGCCCCGGGCAACCTCAAGAAGGTCGGTCTCGACGCGCTCTCGGGCACCCAGCCGTTCATCATGATTCCCGACGGCCGGGGCTGGCTCTTCAACCCTTCGGGCCTTTTGGATGGCCCATTGCCCACCCACTACGAGCCGGCGGAGTCGGTGGTGAAGAATGCGCTCTATCGGCAGCAGAGCAGTCCGGTGCTCAAGCACTGGAAGCGGGATGACAATCCGCTCTCCGGAGTCGGCGATCCCAGATTCCCCTATGTCATCACCACCTACCGGCTCACCGAGCACTACCTGGCCGGCGCGATGAGCCGCTGGAACCCCTGGCTCACCGAGCTGATGCCGGAGCTGTTCATAGAACTGTCACCCGAGCTGGCGAATGAGAAAGGGATCAGGAACACCGATTGGGTTCGGATCAGCACGCCACGGGCGCAGATCAGAGCCAAAGCCCTGGTGACGCGGCGGATTCGGCCGTTCCGGTTGGGCGACAAAGTGGTCCACCAAGTCGGGATGCCGTGGCATTGGGGTTGGGAGGGTGTGGTCACCGGGGATGTGGTGAACACGCTGTCGTCGATGGTGGGCGATCCCAACGTGACGATACACGAGGGCAAGGCATTCGTGTGCAACGTGGAGAAAGCATGAGAAGCGGGGCAGCGGGGCCGCAGGGCAGCGGGGCAGGTGCCCAGACCCCCCGCCACGAGCCCATGGGTTTCTACACCGACACCACGGTCTGTATCGGCTGCAAGGCCTGTGAAGTCGCGTGCAAGGAGTGGAACCAGCTCCCCGCAACGGGTGGTGGCAAGCACGAGATGAGCGGTGACAGCTACGACAACACCCGCCGGCTCGACGGGGAGCACTGGCGTCACGTCAAATTCATCGAGCAGTTCAGCGAAGACCGGACCGACGGTCGCTGGCTGATGATGAGCGATGTTTGCAAGCATTGCGTGAACGCGCCCTGCCTCGAAGTTTGTCCCACCGGTGCCATCATCCGGACCGAGTTCGACACCGTGGTGATCCAGTCGGATACCTGCAACGGGTGCCGGGCCTGTCTCGGGGCATGTCCCTTCGGCGTGATCGGCATCAATCACGTCTCGAACGTCGCCCAGAAGTGCACCCTCTGCTATGACCGGTTGCAGGCGGGGATGGAGCCAGCGTGCTCCCAGGCGTGCCCCACCGACTCGATTCGGTTCGGCACTATCCGGGAGCTCACAGAAATGGCTCAGGCGCGGGTAGAGCAGTTGCATGGTTTGGGAGAAAAGCGCGCCTACCTCTATGGAGCGGATGACAAGTTCCTGGGTGGGCTTAATTCGTTTTATCTGCTGGTGGACCAGCCTGAGGTGTACGGCCTTCCGGTCTCGCCCAAGATGCCCACCCGGAATCTGATCCCGAGTTCGCTCTTTTCCATGGGTGGCGCGGTGGTGCTGGCATTGCTCGGTATGGTGGGACTGCGGAAGCGCCGTATGGATGAGCACGCGGCTGAAGGTGAAGACCATGTCTGACACTTTCTTCACCGCCGCTCCCCACTGGACCTGGTGGATCGTTCTCTACTTTTTCATCGGTGGGATCGCAGGCACGGCGTTTTTCCTGGCCTCGATGCTGAGTCTGTTCGATCCACGAGGCGCGAGTCCCGAGTCACGAGTGAGCGCGACGACGCGACCCATCGCTCGGGTGGGTTACTACATTGCCTTCATCGGCGTGCTCCTCAGTGGATTTCTGCTCACTATCGACCTTACCCGGCCGCTCCGCTTCTGGCACATGCTGATCGAGAACCATACGGGACAGCCGATGTTCAAGCTGTGGGAGCCGATGTCCACTGGGGCGTGGGCGCTGCTGTTGTTCGGGTTGTTCGCGTTTCTGGCAGCACTCGCGGCAGTGAGTGAGGACCGGCCCAACACGAGAGTACTCCAGTCGGCACCGGTGCGGTTCCTTCGGCGCCGTGGGCCCGCGGCGATCATTGCGGTGATGGGAAGCATTTTCGGCCTCTACATCGCCGGCTACACCGGGGTGCTGCTCGCGGTGACCAACCGGCCCATCTGGGCCGATTCTCAGCTGCTCGGGCTCCTGTTCCTGCTCTCCGCTGCTTCCACCGGCCCCGCAGCCCTGATCCTGCTCGGCCAACGCCGCCTGGCGGCTGACCCCGCGTCCCTGAGCTGGTTGATCTGGTTCGACTGGATCGTGGTGATTCTGGAATTGGTAGTTCTGATTGTGTTCCTGATTTCGTTAGGCTCGGTGGCGCGGGTATTCCTGGACTGGTGGGGACTGGTGTTGCTGGTTGGTGTGCTGGGAGTCGGCATCCTGTTACCGCTTGTCCTCCATCCTAGACATGGTGCAGAAGATTTGAAATCTTGCGTGCGGATAGCTGGGTTCGTTCTCGTGGGCGGATTCCTGCTGCGAATGGTGATGCTGTTGTCGTCCGAGCAGATTCACGTGATCGGGTCTGGAGTGACGGGCACATGAAGGGTCAAGGCCCGGCGGGATTGCTTCAGACGCGATGCGTCCTCGCAATGACGATTTGGCTGGCAGCCTGCGCCAGTCCGGAGGCAGGCCGCGCCCCAGGGCACCCGGGCGCGGACGTGAAGAACTGGGGTAACCCGATCGAGCTCCATGCGGGGGCCCGGCCGTATCACGACACACCGTGCGTCTCGGAGGATAAATGCAGGGGACCGCTACCGGTCTTCGGGCTGACCCCGCCACCCGATTAACCGACCTCGAGCAGCAGCGCCCGGAGTGGCGCGTATGGATCAACCTGCTCAACGAGGCATCGCGGGCACTTGAGAAGGAGCAGTGGCAGGTCACGGTGACGGAACGGAGCGGCGAGGGCTCCGGGCCGGATCCAGCTCCGCTCCTCCAGGGATGCACCATAGAGGTCCACGGCGGGCGGGTCAGGCGTCTGGCAGAAGTGCTGGTTCAGGCGATGCATGGCGAACGCCCCGATGCGGGGCACTCGATATCGGAGTCAAGCGCGATCGGTCTGGTACAGGCCGCCATGAGTCAGGATCCAACGGCGTTTAGTGCACTGGCCTGGGAGCTCTGTGTAGACGATCAGGCGCTCACGTCGGTGGCTCATCTTGCGGCCTTGCCGCTGCTCCAGGCTTGTGGCCGGCTCCTCAGCGACCAAGTGCCCGCCCACTGGCCTCATGGGTTCTGTCCCGTCTGCGCCGCCTGGCCGATCCTGGCGGAGCGACGTGGGCTCGACCGCGGGCGCTATCTTCGCTGCGGCCGTTGTAGTGCAGAGTGGGAAGTGGAATGGCTCCGTTGCGTGTACTGCGGTGAGCGGGAGCACGAGCGGCTCGGCTCACTGATCCCGGAAGACACCGGCGAGCTACTCAAGATCGAGACCTGCGGGAGCTGCCAGGGTTACCTCAAGTCCGTGGCAACGCTTCAAGGGATTCCCCCGTTCGAGCTACTGATTCAGGACCTGGAAACGGTGGAGCTGGATCTGGTAGCACTGGATCGGGGGTACCAGCGGCCGGCGCAGCGGAAGATTTCGCTACGAGTCGTGAGTCGAGAGTCATGAGTCGAGAGCCATGAGACCTTCGACTTCTGACTCACCTCGTCCGGCTGACGTATGCCGCCAGCTGCTCGCCGCGCTGGACGCCTCGGAGGGCCGCCGCCGACGCCGCAAGCGAAATACCACACCCGACTCGATCGGAATGGCGATCAAGCGCCGCCTCCTGGAAGAAACGGTGAGAGACGATCCTTCGCCCGGCGACTTTGAAGGTTGGCTGCTCCAGCGCTGCCTCAGCTCCGACGCGGGCACCGGGCCGACTCAGGCAATGGCGCTCGAGGTCATGGCCGATTGGCGTCTGGCCGGTAAGTCCGAGGCGTTTCGAAACTGGCTGGAGACAGGCGCCCCATCCGAGGACCGTGGACAATAGACGGTCGGGTCCCCCCATCGATTCGGGAGAAAATTGGTGCACGAGAGCATTGCCTCGCATCTGAGTGCGTGGGAGAGTTTCTACGTCATTGTCGGTTCTTCCGCCGCCGCACTCACCGGTTTGCAGTTCGTGGTCATTACCTTGATTGCCGACACCGAGCGGCTCCACAGCGGCCCCCGGGAGATCAGCGCGTTCGGCACTCCCACGGTAGTGCACTTCTGCGCTGCTCTCCTGATCGCGGCGATCCTCAGCGCGCCCTGGAACCGGCTCGGCAGCGCCGGTATCGGCATCGGTGCAACGGGAGCAGTCGGGGTGGGATACGCCGTCCTCATCACTCGCCGGGCTCGACGGCAGACCGGCTATCAGCCGGTGATGGAGGATTGGATCTGGCACACGATCCTGCCCTTTGTCGGATACGGATCGCTGGTCCTCGCCGCTCTCTTCCTCCATCAACATCCTCCTGAGTCGCTCTTCGTGATCGGTGCGGTCGCGCTGCTCCTGGTTTTCATTGGAATCCACAACGCATGGGACACGGTGACCTACATCGCGATCAACCGGGATCAGCAGAAATCGTCCCCACCGCCATCATGAAAGTTGGTTTCATCGGCCTGGGCGGCATGGGTTTGCCCATGGCTGGCAACCTGCTCAAAGCCGGCCACGACCTGATGGTCTACAACCGTACCCGGAGCCGGTCGGAGGAATTGGCCAGTCGAGGAGCCAGACTAGCGGAATCACCTCGTGAAGCCGCCACCGGGGTGGATGCGCTGGTCACCATGCTGGCGGACGACGGCGTCCTGGAAGCGGTCATGTTCGGAGACCAGGGCGCGATCCTCGGCCTGGGGCGGGGCGCGGTGCATGTCTCCATGAGCACCATTGGCCATGCCCTCTCCCAGCGAATGGCTCATGAGCACCAGGCCAGAGGGCAGCTCTATCTCGCAGCGCCCGTCTTCGGCCGCCCCGAGGCGGCCCAGGGGGCCAAGCTCTGGATCGTCGCGGCGGGCCCTCCTCCGGCGATCGAACGCTGCCGCCCGCTATTCGACGCCATGGGCCAGGGCCTCGAGGTCGTAGGGGAGGACCCGGCCCAGGCCAATGTGGTCAAACTGGCCGGCAACTTCATTCTGGCATCGGCCATCGAGGCCCTGGGAGAGGCCTTCACCCTGGTGCAGAAACATGGAGTGGATGCCGGCCGGTTTCTCGAGATCGTCAATGGCAGGCTGATCCGCTCGCCGATCTACGAGAACTACGGCAAACTTATCGCCCAGAAACGATGGGAACCGGCCGGTTTCAAGCTGAAGCACGGGCTCAAGGACGTTCGACTGGCCCTGGCGGCAGGCGACAGCGTGACGGTGCCGCTCCCACTCGCCAGCCTGATGCGGGACCATTTCCTCAGTGCCGTGGCCCGGGGCTGGGCCGAGGTCGATTGGGCGGCGCTGGCCCGGGTGGCAGCCGCCGACGCAGGGCTCGCCGAATAAAGCATTGCGAATAGCGCAGCCGCACCGCAATCCGAGGTTGTACCCGCCGCTTGACTCCCGCTTGACTCCCCGGTGTAGACATCAGCTTCCCCCAGGCCCATCGACCAACTGGAGATCAGTGACATGTGAGCAGTGAGGGTTCTAGGCTGAGGCCTTGAACGGACCAGGAGAGCTGAACAATGCAATGGGACGAAAGCGTTAGGGACTCGCTGCTGCGCGTTCTTCCGTATGTCCTCTGGCTCCTCCTGGCACTCACCACCAGCATTCTCGTCGGCGTCGTTCGGGAGCCACTGTCCCGGGTTTTGCGGGAGGCTCGTGAGCAGCTCAACACGCTGCGCCGCCGACTCTTGACCCGCTCCGCCATCGTGTTCGGCCGCAAGACCTACCGCTTCTGGCTCCGGAGACAATACGAATCCTCCCGCACCGTGGCCGGGTCGCTGGACCACCTGGCCGAGGTCCTGCCCCACGTCGGCAGGAAATCATTGGCCCGGGTGGTCGCCCTCCAGGCGGAGCTCAGGAAACAACTCGGCTTCTTGAATGGATTGGAACTGCGGATCTCCGATCCGTCAGATCAGTCTGCCGGAACCGCAACCGGGCCGTCGGTTCGGGGCAGCTGGTGGAGGCTTCTCGTGGTGGCGCTGATCGCCGGTCTCACCGGGGCGGCCAACTCCTTTCTGCTGAATGAATTCTTCCAGGGTGTGCTCACGGCCGACCCACTCTTCCCCTCGGCTCTTCCCGAGTTTCGGGTGTCCCACGTCTTTGCGATTCTGATCTTCATGATGGAGGTCGCGATCGGCTTTTCCCTGCACCATTTCGCCGAGGAACGGGAGGACGACAGTCCTGCCCGGAAGCTGCTGGCGTTTGCGCCCTGGATGGTGCTGGTGGGACTGGTCTGCCTCGAGGGATGGGCGTATGCGCTCCTGTCCTACCAGATCGACATCCCGGAGCGGCTGAACCTGTCACCGGCCAGCGGGTTGTACACCTTTGCCCGATACTTTCTCGCCGTATTCGGGGCTGGTCTCACCCTGTTGCTGGCGTCGCTCGGATATCTACTCGGCAGAGAGTTTGAGCGATTGCAAGCCGGCAGCGCGGCTCGGCACCGGGAACAGCTGCTCCGCTTGGGCCGCTCATTTGCCCAGGACCCGGATCAGGTGAGCAGGACTGAACGGGCGCTCGAGCGTCTCAGAGTCGCGGTGCAGAACTTCCATCTCGACCTGGTGCACCAGTTCAAGCGGGAAATCGACAGCGCCAGCCGATCCGATACGCTGGCGTCCACGATTCAGGATGCCATCGCGGAGAGCCTCGACTCGACCCGGCAGATGGGCAGCCTGCTGGCTCGGCTGGACCGAATCCAGGCTCAGGTGTACCGGCCGGTTCGCACCCGAGCGCAGGCAGCGGCCGACATGGGACTCATGACCGCTTCGTTGGGATTGCTGGTCGCGGTGAGCTGGGTCAGCGTGGAATACCTGGCCGCGTTTGTCCGCAGCGCGCAACGGGACCGACCCTCGGGAGAGGTATTTGCCCTGGTGAGTGGACTGGTGCTGACCGGATTCACGCTCGCCACCGGAAACCTGGCCGGACAGAGTGTGAGCGCGACCCGCTACGCTTCCGGCACTCGGCTCCTGCTGCCCAGCTCCAGCGGGCGCCGTCTCCTGCAAGCGCTCGCCCTCGTCTTTTTTGCGGCCGCCGCCGGTGGTCTGGCTACGGTCGCCATCGCCAATCATACGCTGGGGCCATCGATGCCACTGAATTTTCTCTTTGGGCTGCTGCACGCAGGTCTCCTGGTCGTCCTCGGAGCGATGGCCGACGCCGCCGTCATCAGCACCCTGCATCTCCTACAGCTCTCCGGTCTCTACGTCTATCGAGGCGTCGCGTCCCTGGGAGGAATCCTGCTTGGGCTTGCCCGAATGCTGCTGGCCGTCCTCGACTGGGCAGTACGGGTGATCGCCGTGTTTGGCCAGCTGGTAGTGCGGCCGCGGCCCCCTATCCGGTTCCAGGCGGTCGATGTCTCGACAGCGACGGTGCTCCCGCCCGAGCGCAGGAGCCCAGGCCGGAGATACACCGACCGGGCGTACCCGGCACACGTTGTCCGAGGCAACCATGGCTGAGCTCCTACCACCAGCCGGTAGCCGGAAACTCTCCTCCTGGTGGCCGGCCGGCACACTGATCGTGGCCGGGATCGTGATGTTCTATGTGTTGCGGCCCACCGGCAACGGAGTGATCGAATCCCCGGGAGACAGTAACCGCCGACCCACCACCGCTGGTCCGCTTTCGGTACGCAGTCCCGAGATCGAGCCGGCCGCCTGGTTCGTGTACCTGGTGGATATCTCAGGCTCCACTCACGTAGGAGGCCGCCGCCGCAAGAGCCGGGTTCCGGCAAGAGACCGGGACACGCCCTACACCCGATCGCTCGGCCTGGTCACCCAGTCGATTCTGGGATTGCGCCGGTTGACCGAAGCCTTGCCCCAGCAGCACAGCGTCATCGCTATTACCAACGCCAGTCTCTACCAGAAGCCACTGTGCGAGGTGACGGTGCCGAGGGTGAACCTCTTCACCGGCGGCGATACCATCGGAATGATGACCAGCATCGCCCGCTGCGACTCCACTCTGCGAAACATCCGCTGGTCGGCGCGGACCGACATTCGTGGCGCGCTCAAGCTGGCGGGTCTGGTTCTGGAGCAGAAGCCGGGACGGGTGCGAGGGATCGTGCTGGTCAGCGATCTGGAGGAGACTCTGCGGCGGGGGCAGGAAGCAGCCGTGCCCAGTCTTCATGGCGAGTGCGTGCTGGTGGTTCCCCAAATTACGCCCGAAGTAGCTCGCACTCCGTCACTGCTCGATAAGCGGGTCGAGACCTGGCGACAGTTGCTACTCGAGTGGGGAGCATCTCGGGTCGAGGTTCGTACGGTTCCCGCTTTTTCCGAAGGTGATGTGCTCCGGTTTTTTCGAGAGTGCGGCAAGATACAGCGAACATCTTAGTGGAGAGCAGCACGCAGAACCCGCTGTGGAAATGTTCGTTATGTTCACATACGTGGAAAAGATTTTCCCTCTTGCGCGCGCAAGAATCCTTTCTTATGTTGTCGCCTCCAAAACGAAAATTGATCGTTTTCGATTTGGAGAGTCGAGTCCAATCGCGCGACTCGTCCACACCGCAGTAGCGCAGCGGTCGTGCAGAGCAAGAGGTTGATCCGCGATTCAACCGACTTGAAGCGCTCGCATTGGTGAACCAGATGGTCGCAAACCGTCTGGGGATGGAAACCGGAGCTCTCGAGGCCGCACTGCAAACAAAGGTTTGCGGTGGCCGAGAGAAGAAGAACGGAGAAGTGAATTCTCCGACTTCGGATAGCCAATGCGCGAGGCGGCCCGCAAACCTTTCGGGGATTGCGGGCCGCCTTCTTTTATGCCGCCTGCAGAGCTCCGTGAGCCGTGGCCGGCGTACCGCGCCTGCCAACTACCCGATCCAACGACCACGCACCGCTCCCCTGCAGCACCACTACACCCGCCAATGCAATCGCGATGAGGTGATATTCGAACCCCTCGCTTCCCGCGGGCAGCTGGCCGAACCAGTTCATGAAGAATCCGTTGGACACGTGGGTGCTCAAGGCACCCACCATGAGACCGACGATGCCGAGCGCAGCCACCCGTCCACCCAACCCGAGGAGGAGGGCCAGGGGGGCAGTGATCTCGGTGATGAGCGCCAGGACCGCGAGGGGCGCGGGAAAACCCAAGGTCCCTGTCATCCAACCCAGCGTTCCGTGAAAGCCGTAGCCGCCAAACCATCCGAGCACATGCTGTGCCCCGTGAGGGAAGAACACGGCTGCCAGGGTGATCCGTGCCAGTACCGGCGCCAGATTGTGTGAGGTCATCTCGAGCCTGCTGCGCGACATGGTTTCTACTCCTGGTGGCAAGGGTTTCGAATTACAGTTAAGGGTCTTTCCTTGACCGTCACACACCTGCGCGGATCACCGCCGAGCGAGGAGCTCCCCGCTCCGCGTTCTGCTCCCGAACCTCCTCCAGGATCCGGATCAGCTCCCTGACCCGGGCCGGCACGAGAAACCCCATCGCCTCCTCGTCCAGGGCATCTACCTTGGGATCCAACCGGTCCAGCAGCCGCTTGCCTTCCTCGGTCACGGTGCAGATGACCTGGCGCCGATCAGGAAAACTCCGTTCCCGGCTGATGAGTCCCCCGGCCTCGAGCTTATCCAGGAGTCGCGTGATGGTGGTCCCTTCGTCGACCATGCGCTCCCGGATGGCCAAAGTCGGGATACCTCGACTGCCGGTGCCCCGGATGATCCGGAGAGCGTTGTACTGGGCGAAGCTCAGGCCGGCCGTCTCAACGATCCGCTCGAAGGCCCGATTCACCACCGAGGCGGTTCGCAGCAGAGCCACCGTGGCCTCCTGATTGGCAGACTTGAAGGGACGGATCTGGTGCATCTCACTCTGCAACTTGCTGGGCCGGTTTCCGGCCGCTCGCCCTTGAGGCATTGTCACCCCTCGCATTGGAAGCTCTGGCAATTGTTGCTATGATAACTAAATCAGTTTCCTCAGTCAACCCCTGCTTCCACCGGCCAGTGGACTGCCGGGTGAAGGGGGGTGGACAGGAACGATGGGCGGTGAAACTCTACACCGGGCGGCTCTCGTCATCCTCTTGTCCTGCTGCCATCACCCATTGGAGGTCTTCGTGCTGTTCTCGTCCGCCCGACGCCGCATCTCGTGTCTTTTGACGCTGGGTTTGCTCCCCGTCCCCGTCCACGCTCAGATTGCCAATACCGAGTACGCCGCCCGGCGGGCCGCGCTCACCGCCCGAATCAACTCCGGCGTGGTCATCGCCTTCGGTGCGGTGGAACCGGTGAACTACTGGCCCACCTTCCAGCAGCTGCCCGGTTTCCATTACCTCACCGGTTTCGATGAAACCGATGCGGCGCTGGTGATGGTCAAGCGCGACGGAGCACTTCAGGAGACGATGTTCGTTCCCACCCGCACCCCGATGAAGGAGCGATGGGTGGGCGCCCGCACCCGGGTGGCCGACCTCAAGACCAAGACCGGGATACCGGGGCGCGACATCACCGACCTGCGCGCCGTGGTCGATTCCCTGGTCAAGACCAAGCTTCCGCTCTATTTCGTCCCCGACGTCCAGACCAGCGACTATGCCCCTGAGGACTCACTCACCCGAGGCGCCAGTTTCCTGGCCGGGCTGCGCGCCTCCCATGCCGGGCTGGTGACCCGCTCGTTGGATTCCCTTCTGAATCGACTGCGGGCGAGAAAGAGTGTGGCCGAGATCGCGCTGCTCCGGCAAGCCGCGCAGATCAGCGGAAAGGGGCACCAGGAAGCCATGAGGGCAACTGCGCCGGGCTGCGGGGAGAACGAGATCCAGGCCCGGTTGGAAGACACCTTCCGCCGGCTGGGCGGCGACCGTCCCGCCTACGGCAGCATCGTAGGCTCCGGACCCAATGCCACGATCCTTCATTATATGGATGACAGCCGGGTCATGCGGGACGGCGAGCTTCTCCTGATCGATGCAGCGACCTCGTTCGACCACTATTCGGCCGACGTGACCCGGACCCTACCGGTCAACGGCAGTTTCAGCCCGGAGCAGCGCGAGATCTACCAGATCGTGCGAGAGGCCCAGGAAGCATTCGTCCGCCAGATCAAGCCCGGGGTCGGCTTCGTCGTAGCCAATGACTCGGGCAAGGCGGTCGTCACCAAAGGACTGCTCAGGCTCGGCCTCATCACCGACGCCAACGGCACCATCGACCCGCCGGCCGGCATGCCTTGCCCCGCGGCCGGTTGCAGCCAGCAGCAGTTGTATGCGGTGCATGGATACGGCGGCCACGGCATCGGGCTCGAGGTGCACGACCCCGCTCAGTACTACGAAGGCCAGGAGCACAAATTCGGCCCGGGCGACGTGTTCACCGTCGAGCCCGGGATCTACATCAGCCCGGACCTGTTGGCCAGCTTGCCCGACACCCCGAAGAACCGGGCTATGCTCGGCAAGATTCGTCCGGCCGTGGACAAGTATCAGGGTATTGGGGTTCGCATCGAAGACGATTACGCCTTGACGGGCGGCGGCCTGGAATGGTTATCGAAAGGAGTTCCTCGGGAGATCTCCGAGATCGAAGCCCTGATGCGGGAGCCGGAGCCAGTGCTGGCGGGGGGCGGGACCTGCGGGCGACCTCGGACTTAATTTCGAGCCGTCGGCGTAAAAGCAGCGGGGCGCCTCGACAGACGCCCCGCTTTTGTGCTTTCCGGACGGTACCCGTTACTTGGTCGAGACCGACCGAAGCTGAGGCGAGGTGTCGGCACCGACTTTGGCGCCAATCCGCTTCGCCGTGGTGAAATGGTTCTGGAGGACCGGGATATCGTTATCTACCAGCTGCCGTACCTGCGTGGTCTTGGCTGCCCGGCCTTCCTTCTGCAAGTAATCCAGATAGTCCTTGAGGTTCCGGACCGTCATGGTCAGGTAGGCTTTGTCGAAGTCCTTCCCTGACTTCTTCTGCAGCTCCTTCAGCTTGCTCTGATGCTTCTTACCCAGGCCGTTGCCGAGTGTCATGCCGTTGCTGGAGGCCATGGTGTTCCACTCCGCCTGCAGCCTGGTTCGATCGGTCACCAACTGCTGAGCAAACTGTCTGACTTCGGAATCCTGCGCTTTGCCCACGGCCAGCTGCGCCATGCGGAGCTCGAGAACATTGTCCTGGTTGATCTCCCGGATGAACTTGGCATCCGCCTTCACATTGTTCTGGGTCGTGGTGCTGGTCTGAGTCGCGACCGTCCCCGTGGTGCTGGTCTGCCCAGAGGTGGTGGTGGTGGTCTGCCCTGGGGTGCTCACCGGCGCCGGATTGGTGGATGCTCCCGGCGTCACGCCTCCGCCTGGCGCCCCCTGCGTCGTGGGATTGTTGGGCGTCGTCGGAGTGACCGCGACAGTGGTGGTGGAACCAACCTGGGCCCCCACCTGATTGGCCTGATTGAGATGCTGCTGGAGCGTGGGGAGGCTACTAGTAACCAGCTGCCGGACTTCATTCGACTTCGCCGCCATGCCCTGAGACTGGAACTTGCTGATCTCAGTCTGATGATCCTGGATCATCGTGTTCATGTAGGTCCGGTCGAAATCAGCGGCCGATAGCTTCGACAGACGATTGAACTCGTCCTGCTGCTGGCTGCTCAACCCGGGCTGGAACGGATATCCTGACTGAGACACCAGCGGTCTCCACTGGTTCAGCATCGAAGTATGGTCGGTGACCATCTGCTGTCCGAACTGCCTCACCGAGGCGTTGGTGGCTTTCTTGGTAGCCAGATCGCCAAGGCGGATCTCCAGCAGGTTATCGGTGGCGACTTCGCGGATGAACTTGCTGTCGTCCTTGACGCTACCCTGCGCCAGCACCGGGGACGCCCCGGCGCCGAGAACGATCATCAAGCCTCCAGCGGTGGCCACGAGTCTTCCTAGCGACATTTCACCCATCCTTTCCTAAGCTCGCAAAGCCGAGTGTTTTCCAGGTGGCTTGGGCCACTCTTCCAGATCGAAGTGACCATATGGCGGTAACGGCGCTGGAGATGTGACCCTGAACACAGAGGCAGAAATGCCTCCCCCCGGCGACTCGGACGCCCGCACTTGCCCGAGCGTTTGGGGGGTGAGCAACTCTCAGACCATTACTGACGGAATCTGTAAGTCAAACTGGGGTAGGCGTATGCCGATCTGAGCCGGAGATTGCGCATGGTACGGGTGGGACGAACAGGGTCCGGAGGAGACGAGTTGTCTCCTGAGGAAGTCAGACTGAGCCAGTGGGTACCCTGGATAGCTTCAGCTCGGGAGCCCGATCGGCGCCAGGCCGGGAGTCGCGCAGTACCAGGACGCTCAGGATGGCGGTGATCAGCACCAGCACGGCGCTGATGGCTGCGATGACCTGAAAGGCGTGCACGAAGGCCTCCCGAGCCACTGCCAGCAACTCCGCACCCGCCCGACCAGGCAAGTGTTCGGCTACCGCGAGTGCTCCCCCGAGGGTGGCTCGAGCACCCTCCTTTGCGGCCGCCGGGACGCTGCCCGGCACCGCTTGAGCCATTACGCTGCGGTACACAGCGGTTCCGATGCTACCGAGGATGGCGATGCCAAGCGCTCCCCCAAACTCGGAGCTGGTCTCCGAAATTGCGGAGGCGGCGCCGGCTCGCTCGACCGGAGCGCAGCCAACGATCAGGTCCGTCGCCAGGATGACCACCGGAGAAAGGCCCAAAGAGTACACCACGGAGCCGACCACCACGACCAGGAGACCGCCGGCCTCCACCTGAGTGAGCATCGCAAAACCCGCGGCTGCGAGCGTCAGCCCGGCGCCCATGACATAGGCCGGACGGACTCGCCGCACGATGATCGGCACCAGCATCGAAGCCAGGATGTAGCCCACCATGGTGGGCAACGTCCACAGCCCGGCTTTGAGGGGCGACAGGCCCAGCACCAGCTGCAGGTATTGGGCGGTGAAGACATAGACTCCGAACCCTACAAACGTCCCGATGGTATACGTGACCAAGGATGCACTGAAGGCAGGCAACCGAAACAGACGAAGATCGATGAGAGGATCCGCCAGCCACCGCTGCCGCTGGACGAACCCGAGGCCCACCAAAAGCCCAATCGCTATGGAGAGGACAGCCTGCCAGCCTGGGCCCTGCTCGGCAATTCGTTTGAGTCCGTAGATCACGAAGAGTACGGCTGCGAGCGACAGGCCGGCGCTCAGGAGATCGAGCCGCCCAGCCTTGCTATCCTTGTACTCCGGCAGCAGCAGGGGACCCAGCACCAGCAGAAGGGCCATCACCGGCACGCCGAGCAGAAATACGGCACCCCACCAGAAATACTGCAGCACGATTCCGCCCAGGAGTGGCCCGATCGCCCCACCGATCGAGTAGCTGGTGACCCACACCCCGATAGCAAACGTGCGCTGATTCGGGTCGAGAAACATGTTACGGATGAGCGAGAGGGTTGACGGGGCCAGGGTAGCCCCGGCCAGGCCCAGGAGCGCGCGAGTGGCAATGAGCATCTCGGCGCTGACCGAAAATGCCGCAATCACAGAGGCGAGGCCGAAAGCCGAGGCGCCGATCAGGAGTAGCCGGCGCCGCCCGATCCGGTCGCCCAGAGTGCCCATGGTAATGAGCGACCCCGCCACCATGAACCCGTACACATCGATGATCCACAGGAGCTGCGCGCTACTCGGCCTGAGATCGGCGCTCAGGTGCGGCACGGCGAGATTGAGAACCGTGAGATCCATCGAATAAAGGACGCAGGGCAGCGCGATGACGGCGAGTCCGATCCATTCGCGACGGCCGGCCCGAGGTGAGCCCGGAGAAGTCAGAAGGACCTCGTCTCACGCCGACGTAGCGCATCGATGCTCCAGGGGCCCGGTCCCGCGGAAGAGAGGTAGAGAAAAGCAAAGCAAAAGAACACCGCTGGGGCGCCCTGGTTGAGCACCGGCCAGAAGCCGTTTATCGCATGACCCATGAAGTAGGCAACCGCCATCTCGCCCGAAAGAATGAAGGCCACCGGGCGGGTGTACAGGCCAATCAGAACGAGGGCGCCGCCGAAAGACTCCAGTGCACCGGCGAATCCCGGCAAGCTGGCGAGAGGGGCGGTACCGCCACCCGGCATGATCGGGGCCGGGAATCCGAACAGCTTGGCGGTGCCGTACTGGATGAACAGAAAGGCAACCACGATTCTGAAGACGCCGAGCAGGTTGGGCGCCCAGGAGCGCCACTTGGCCGCCAGGCTGGTGGTGGGCACGATTTGAGACCCTTTCGGGTTAGGGTGAGGATTGATCGATGCTCACTGCAATGGTGCGCCACTTGCCCTGATTGAACCGGGCGACGCTCAGCCCGCAGCGAGTTGCATGACCGGCAAGGATCGCGATCCAGATATCGATCGGGTCCAGCTTGCCGGTCTGCTGGATGATGAAGCAGATGCTGAGGGGCACCAGGATTTGCGAGATGATCGAGATGTAGAGCGGGCTCTTGGTGTCACCCGTCCCCTGGAGTCCCCCGGTGTACGTCAGGGCGGCTGCGATCAGGAGCCCAGAGCCGCTGAGGATGTGGAGCAGCTCAACCCCGATCTCCACCACCGAAGGGTCGTGCATGCCGAAGATTGCGAGCAGCTGGCGGGGGAAGAAGAGAAAGAAAATCCCGATAAAGGTCGCCCCCGCGACGCCATAGCGGGCCGCGATGTGCACCGCTTTCTCCGTCCGGTCAGGGCGGCCGGCACCCAGATTCTGTCCCGCCACCGCGGCGGCCGCACCCATAAGCCCGACCGAGGTCCAGGTCACCAGCGAGAACAACTGGCCGTAGCAAACCGCAAACGCACCCTGGGCAGCCGCGCTCTCCGGCAGTGAGCCGATGAACCCGAGCATCACCACGCCGCCGACGTTCATCGCGATCCCCTGAATGCCCGTGGGGAGGCCGAATCGAAACAGCGACCGGATGATCTTCCAGTCGGGTCCGTACCCGCGGCCGCGGGGGAACGAGACTACCCAGCCACCCGTCGTCAGCTTCCAGAGGGAGTACAATCCCAGAATACCGGAGGCGATGACGGTACCCATGGCCGATCCGGCGGTACCGAAGGCCGGTATGGGACCAAGCCCCCGGATGAGGATCACGTTCAGAGCCAGGTTCAGCACGGTCAGCACGATGCCGAGGACCATCGGAGTCCGGGCATCGCCGGCGGACCGCAAGGCACCGCTCAACATGAAGAAGATCAGCATACCGCTGCTGAACACGAACATGATCCTGAGGAACGGCAGCGCCTCGGCTTTCACCGCGGGCGCGGCGTTTACCAGGTCCAACAGCCAGGGCGAGCTGAAGTAGCCGATGGGTGCCAGAATGCCGAGGGAAATGACGACCGCGGTGAGGAATGCCTGGTAGACCACCCGGTCGACCTTGCCGCGATCCCCGGCCCCGGCGAATCGCGCCACCAAAACGCTCATTCCGGTGAAGAGCGAGGAGATGAAGATGATGACGATGATGAAAATCTGGTTGCTCACCCCGATAGCGGCATTCGCGGTGAAGCCGATGAGGTTGCCCACCAGAACATGGTCCACGATGCCCTGAAGGCCGGCGATGATGTTCGTCAGCATCGTGGGCCAGGCGATTTTCCAGACCGCGGCCTGCAACGGTCCGTCCACAATGGAGCGATCGTATCCCGGCCGGCTGACCGGCGCCGCGGATGGACGTTGGCCCGCTGAGAGGGTGCCTGGGACCGGGGTTGAGAGTTCCGTCATACCTGGCGGAACTTCCATTTTCCCCGCCGGAACAGCACCGCACTCACCAGCGCGAGAGTTGAATAGCCCACCGTGATCGCGAGAAACACACCGAAGGGACCGAAGTTTGCCACCCGCGCCAGCACATAGGCCAACGGAATCTCCCAGAGCCAGAAACAGACCAGGTTGATCCAGGTGGGGGTCCAGGTGTCGCCCGCCCCATTAAAGGATTGAGTGAGCACCATCCCAAGGGCGTAGAGCAGGAACCCGTAGCTCATGGTGCGGAGCGCGAGGGCTCCGGTGGACAGAGCCACCGGGTCACTGGTAAAGACGGTGACGATCTGGTTGGCAAAGATGATGAACAGCACGCCCACCGATCCCAGAACCAGCATGTTGTATCCGGCTGCAATCCAAACGGCCCGCTCGGCCCGGTCCGGTTTCCCCGCCCCGAGTGATTGGCCCACCAGTGTGGCTGCCGCATTGGACAGTCCCCAGGACGGCAGGAGGCAGAAGATTACCAGCCGGATCGCCACGGTGTAGCCGGCCAGTGCAGCGCTGCCGAAGGTGGAAACGATACGGACCAATCCGATGTAACTCGCGGTACCCACCAGCACCTGAAACGTTCCGGAGCCGGAGAGTCGGACCAGCGCGGCCATGATGGCCGGGCGAAGAGCGAGCTGAGCTCGGCGAACCGTTACCCGCGCGTCACCCCGGCCCAGCCGGTAGAGCTGGTAGAGCACACCCATCCCTCGGCCGATGGTGGTGGCTACTGCCGCGCCGGTGACGCCGAGCCGGGGAAAGGGTCCCAGCCCGAAGATGAAGCAGGGCCCGAGGAGGATGTTGATGATGTTGGCGAACCAGAGCACTCGCATCGCGATGGCGGCGTCGCCGGCGCCCCGGAAGATCGCGTTGATGAGGAAGAGCAACAGCACGGTAACGCTGCCGCCGAGCATCATCCGGGTGTAGCCCGAACCCATGGCTATGACGGAGGGCGACGCGCCCATCAGGCCCAGCAGCCTGGGCGCGAGGGCGACGCCCAGAATCGCGACCACCAGGCCAACCACGACTCCGAGGGCAATGCCCTGCACCGCAGTCTTCGCCGCTTCGTCCGGCCGTCCCTCACCGATGCGCCGTGCAACCATCGCCGTCACACCGATGGAGAGTCCCATCGCGGCGGTGTAGACCAGGGTCAGCATCGACTCGGTCAGGCCGACCGTGGCAATAGCGTCGGGGCCCAGCCGGGAGACCCAGAACACGTCGACCACGGCGAAAATCGACTCCATCCCCATTTCCAGCACCATCGGGATCGCCAGCAGCACGACCGCGCGGCCGATCGAGCCCGAGGTGTAGTCATGGGGGACTCCCCGCACCGCATCCCGGATCGTGGACCAGAGCGTCTGCCGGACGAACGGCCGGGCCTCAACGTTTTGAACGGTCATGAATCCGACTCAATCGAGGTTGCTGGGGCCAGCTTCCGGGCGCGCTCCAGAATTCGAGCATCACCCATCCGCTCGGCATACGCGGCGAATGCATCGGTAGGGCCTCGCCAAAGCAGCTGGTCCACATCATCGAACAGGGGCTCGTCGGCCCTGAGGGTGGCGAGGTCCTTGAACCGGAGGGCCAGTTCCTGCTGCTCTCCCAGTACACTCGGTGGGAAGGTCTCGATGGTCCCGTATAGGTTCAGCAGCCGCGCCGCAGTGGTCCGGCCAATGCCCGCAATGCCGGGGTATCCGTCAGCGGCGTCACCGACCAGGGCAAGCAGATCGGGGATCAGGGCGGGCTCTACGCCGAACTTCTGGCGAACTCCTGCCGCGTCGAGAATCTTCTGCTGTCTCCGATCCACCTGGACTACCCGATCGCCCCGGACGCACTGGCCCAGGTCTTTGTCCGGGGTCCAGATGCAGACCTTCTGCACTCGTTCATCCCGGCTGGCGATGCGGGCCGCCGAGGCCAGCGCATCGTCTGCCTCGAGCTCGATCATGGGCCAGACTGCGACTCCCATGGCGGCAAGTGCTTCTTCCAGGGGGTGAAACTGAGCCAGCAACGCCGGCTCGATGCCCGCGCCAGTCTTGTATCCGGCCCACAGACGGTTGCGAAAGGATTCGATGATGTGATCGGTGGCCACACCTATGTGGGTCCCGCCGGTCTCCAGCGTCTGGAGCACGGTGTGGAGCACACCGACGACAGCGCCGAACGGCCGGTCGTTCCCCTTGTTGAAGCGCCGCAGGCCATAGAAGTGACGGAACAGCTCGTAGGTGCCGTCCAGTAGATGCACGATCATATTTCCCCTATGCCCCTCTCCCCTCCGATCGAGCCGATGCTGGCCAAGCTGGCGGACGCGTTGCCCCCCTCAGGCGACTTTCTGTTCGAGCCCAAATGGGACGGTTTCCGCGCCATCGTCTTTCGCACCCAATCAGACGTCTTCATTCAGAGCCGTGACCTGCGGCCACTCGACCGCTACTTCCCCGAGCTGCACGATGCACTGCTCGAGCGGCTTCCCGAAGGCAGCGTGATCGACGGTGAAATCGTCATTACGACTCCCCAGGGCCTCGACTTCGATGCGCTCCAGCTGCGGCTTCATCCTGCGGCCTCGCGGGTAGCCAAGCTCGCAAAGGAGACGCCCGCGTCCTTCGTTGCTTTCGATCTGTTGGCCGCCGACGGCAACAATCTCATGGACCTCACTCAAAGCGAGCGACGGAAGCGGCTGGAGCGGCTGCTCAAGCGCGTCGGTCCGCCGGTCTATCTCACTCCCATGACCCAGGACCGGGTCACCGCCGTCCGCTGGCTGGACCAGTTCGAGGGCGCCGGCCTGGATGGCGTGATTGCAAAGCCCTCCAACGAGCGCTACCAGCCCGGCAAGCGCGCCATGATCAAGGTGAAACACGCGCGCACCGCGGAATGTGCCGTAGCCGGTTTTCGCTGGCACAAGAGCGGCAAGGACGCCGTCGGATCCCTGCTGCTCGGCTTGTACGACGATGCCGGCACGCTTCAGCACGTTGGAGTGACCTCCTCGTTCACCATGGCCAAGCGCAAGGAGCTGGTTGCCGAGCTCGCCCCGCTCCGCAAGAACGCGCTGGAACAGCATCCCTGGAAAGCCTGGGCCCAAGCCGATGCCGCCGAGCTCAATCGCATGCCCGGCGGGCAGAGCCGGTGGAGCGCCGGCAAGGACCTCTCCTGGGAGCCGCTCCGGGTCGAGCGGGTCTGCGAGGTCAAGTACGACCACCTGCAGGGCGACCGGTTCCGCCATGCCGCCACCTTCCTGCGGTGGCGTCCCGATAAGCAGCCGCGCGACTGCCGATATGACCAGCTGGAAGTCACCCGTCCTTACCAGCTCGACAAGGTTTTTTCGTCCGGGTCGAGTGGCTCCTGAGAGGGGCGGAGCTCGGGGGGAACGTGTTGAAGATTCACTCGCACTCTGGTCCAGGTGGAAGATCGGCCGCGCATCGAATCCACCAGGACGTCGGCCGGCTGAAGGTGAGCCGCCGCATCCGGATGACGCGCCTTCCAGCGCTCCAGACCCGCAAGTGCAGCCTGCTTGTGTTGCGCCCGCCCGATCTCGATGAGCGGATGCTTGGAGACTCGGCGCTTGGACGGCTGCACCCGGGGCGGCTCGCCCTGCTGCTTCCGGTAGTGCGGCGGCCAGGGCGCGTCACCCAATCCCTCGCGCTCCTGTTTGGCGGAGAGCTCGAGCAGCTGGTCGAGTGAACCGGCATACTGGTCGATGTCCCGGTGCCGGTCGCCCAGTTTGGCAAAACGAGCCGGCATGGTGGCCATAGTGAACTCGGCTGGATCACAGGTATCGACTTCTTCCCAGCTGAGGGGCGCAGACACCCGCGCCTCGGGCGTTGGCCGGACCGAGTACGCCGCCGCCACGGTGCGGTCTTTGGCATTCTGATTGTAGTCCACGAACACGCCGTGCCGCTCCTCCTTCCACCATTTGCTGGTCGCGATGGCCGGCGCCCGCCGCTCCACTTCGCGCGCCAGCGCCAGCGCCGCGCGCCTCACCTCGTCGAAGCCCCAGCGTCGCTCGATCCGTACGTTGACGTGCATGCCGCGCGAGCCTGAGGTCTTGGGCCAGCCGACCAGGCCGAACTCTCTGAGTGCCGCATCGGCGACGTGGGCCACCTGTCGCACCTGAGACCACTCCACCCCCGGCACCGGATCCAGATCCACCCGCAGCTCGTCGGGGTGGTCGAGGTCATCGGCTCTGACCGGATGAGGGTGGAGCTCCAGGCAGGCCAGGTTCGCGAGCCAGACCAGCGCAGCAGCGTCACGGGGAACGACTTCTTCCGCAGTACGTCCCGAAGGAAAGCTCAGCGAGACCACCTCGATCCAGGGAGCGCGTGAGGCGGGAGCCCGCTTCTGGTAGAAGAACTCGGCCCCGATCCCATTGGGATACCGCACCAGCACGTTGGGGCGACCTCCGGCGCCGCGGAGGGCCCCGTCGGCGACCGCGAGATAGTAGCGGGCGAGGTCCAGTTTGGTGTATCCCGGCTGGGGAAAGAGGACCTTCCCCGGATTCGAGATGGCGACCTCGCGCCCTTCCACCACAATGACTTCCTGCTCGGCTTTAGGCACCGGCTCTACCGGCCCATCCGGCCCAACGCTTCCTGTGCGGCACCGTGGTTCTTCTCCTTGGATGTACGGCCGCTGATCGCGGCACGCTCCAGTAGCAGAGCCCGCTCACGGTCGTTCCGGGTGAGGGATGCGGCGCGCTCGAACTCGACCCGCGCCTCCCCGTTGCGCCCCAGCTTGGAGAGAAGGTCGCCGCGGACGCTGGGCAAGAGGTGATAGCCTTCCAGAGACGGCTCAGCGCTCAACTCATCCACCAGCTCCAGTCCCGCCGCGGCACCGAACGCCATGCCCACGGCGACCGCCCGGTTGAGCTCGATTACCGGCGATGGCGTGAGCTCGGCCAGGGCGTCATAGAGTGCCACGATCCGTTCCCAGTTGGTCTCTTCCGCGGTGCGAGCCCGCGCGTGACAGGCAGCGATTGCCGCCTGAAGCGCATAGGCACCCAGGCCACCTCCCAGCTGCTCGGCCCGCTCGAGGGCGGCAAGCCCCCGCCGGATCAGAAGCTGATCCCAGCGTCCCCGATTTTGATCGAGCAGCAGGATAGGCTCACCCGATGGTCCGACCCGGGCCCGTAAACGGGAAGCCTGGATTTCCATCAGCGCTACCAGCCCGTGGGCCTCCGGCTCGCCCGGCGCCAGCTCGGCGAGTATGCGCCCCAGCCGGAGCGCGTCTTCGCACAGCCTGGGGCGCACCCAATCGTTCCCTGCCGTGGCCGAGTAGCCTTCGTTGAACACCAGATAGACCACCTCGAGTACCGAGGTGAGTCGAGGCGCGAGCTCCGCTCCCCGGGGCACCTCAAAGGCGACGTGGGTCTCGCGCAGGGTCCGCTTGGCCCGCACGATACGCTGCGCCACGGTGGACTCGGGAACCAGAAAGGCTCGGGCGATCTCCTCGGTGGTGAGACCTCCCAGGAGCCGGAGCGTCAGCGCGACCCGGGCCTCGGAGGAGAGCACCGGGTGGCAGGCGGTGAGCATGAGCCGGAGGAGGTCGTCTCCGACCGGATCGTCGATTGCCAGCATCGAGATCGTGCACCGCCATCTCCTGCTTTGCCTCTAGCTCGTGTCCCAGCTCGAGATGCTTCTGCTCCACCCGGCGGTTGCGGCGCAGATGGTCGATGGCGCGATACTTGGCAACCGCCATGAGCCAGGCGCCCGGCTTTTCCGGGACGCCCGACTCCGGCCACCGCTCCAGGGCAGTGAGCAGCGCGTCCTGCGCCAGGTCTTCAGCGATCCCTATGTCCCCGACGATCCGCGCCAGCCCGGCGATGATCCGGGCGGATTCGATTCTCCATATCGCGTCGATCGCCCGGTTGGTCGCGGACACTACCGCCTCGCTACCTCAGGCTTGAATGCCGCGGCGTCATAGAGCTGACGAATTTCGCACTCGCCTTCCCAACCAGGCCAGTGCTTCTGGTGCAGCTCCATAAATTGGGTACCCAGCTTGACCGCCTCCTCCTTGGACTCCACGTCATAGACGGCATAACCGCCGATGACTTCCTTGGCTTCGGCGTAGGGTCCATCGGTGACCGTCAGCTTCCCGCCTGACAGTCGTACCCGCGCGCCCATGGCGCTGGGCAGGAGCCCACCGGTCTCGACCAGCACCCCCGCCTTGAGGCCCTCTTCGGCCAGGTTCGCAATGGCATCCATAAGCGCCTGGGGTGGACGCCCCGAGTTTTCTGCCGCTTTCACCATCGTCATGAATCGCATTTTGAGCTCCGTGAGATGTAGGGTTGCTGTTACCCTCACCCATGCATCGAATCACGTCTCACCAAATCGACAAGGTCACGAACCACCACCGACAATGAGCACGATAGCGGTCAACGCGCAGCCCACACCGGTGATCTGCCACAGATTGAGACGTTCTCCCAGGACTACCCGGGCCAGCAGCACGGTGCTGGCGGGATAAAGGGATGACAACGTCACGACGATGCTGAGCGGACCCTCCCGCACAGCAATGAGGTAGAGCGCGTTCGCGAGCATGTCGACCAGCCCCGAAAGCATCGCCACCCGCGCCACCGGGGCCGGCATCCGGATGGACTGTTGTCGCATGAATGCTGCTGCGGCCAGGAGGGTCAGCGAAACCGAGCGCGCCACCAGGATAGGCCACATGCCGGCGGCGCGTCCCGTCTGGGCCAGCGTCAGGTAAAAGAAGCCGATCGCGATTCCGGAGATCAGCGCGGTGCCAACGCCCGGCGGAAAGCTGCCCAGCACCCTGGCATCGCCCGGTCTGGACTGGGGCGGGGCATCGTGCCGGCTCACCAGAATGATCGATCCGATGCCGAGGGCTATGCCTCCCAGCGCGAGTGGCGATGGGCGCTCGCCGAGCAGGATGGAGGCCACCACCGGAATAGTGACCGCACATACTGCCGTGGTCGGTGCCACGACGGCCATGGTGCCGATCGCGAGTGCGCGGTACAGCAAGGCAATGCCGATTCCGCCGGTCAGGCCGGCGGCCAGGCCCCAGAGCAGGTCGGCCCGGGATGGCGATGCATCGGGTAAGAGCGGAAGCAGCAGGGCCAGCAGAATGAGCCCGCTGGCCTGGTTGAGGATGACGACGGGGATGGTGCCCGCCCGGCGGGTGGCGAGGCCGCCGGCAAAGTCGGCGGCCCCGTAAAACACTGCGGAACCGATCGCCAGCAGGTAAGCCAAGGGTCAGTCTGTGCCGGCTGGCGAAACGGTCCTCATCGCCGTACTACCGAGCTCGGGCCAGGTCGCCCGCGTCGGTGCCTTGCAGCGAAGCCTCGGCAGCCGGGGCGCAGTTGACCATCCAGGGGATGCCGAATCGATCTACCAGCATGCCGAATCCTTCGGCCCAGAAGGTCTTATCGAAAGGCATGGTCACCGTGCCCTTTTCCGACAGCGCCTTGAAGATGCGCTCGCCTTTCGCACGGTCGGTGACCTGAAGTGATACCTGAACCCCCTGTGGCTTGACGTAATGCTCAGGCGGAGCGTCGGATCCCAGCAGGACCGCGTCCCCCGCGACCAGGTGCACGTGCAGAATGCGATCGTGCCAGTCCGCAGGCACCTGACCCGCAATCGGTGAGTCACCATGAGTCATCATGGACTGGATCTTCCCGCCCAGGACGCGCTCATAGAATTTGAACGCTTCGGCACAGTTGCCGTTAAAGGTGAGATAGGGATGAATCTGCATAGTCGGTTCTGGCCTCGATGTTGGAGAAATGTCACGCCTGCGATGCGCCGGCTACCGCTTCGCGGCTACCTGGCGGCGCACTCGTTCCTCTTGCTCCCTCAACTCGGGCGTGAACTCAGGCCCGAAATCTTCCGCCTCGAACACCTGGCGAATCTCGACCTCCGCCTCGGTGCCGGGAAATGGATTGGGAGCCCGCTTTACCCACTCGATGGCCTCGTCCTTCGAGCGCACCTGAATGAGCCAGAAGCCGGCGACCAGTTCCTTGGTCTCAGCGAACGGTCCGTCGAGCACGGTGCGCTTATTGCCGGAGAACCGAACTCGTGCCCCCTTGGAGCTGGGGTGGAGCCCCTCCGCCGCCAGCAGCACACCGGCCTTGGCCAGCTCCTCATTGTACTCGCCCATCTCGGCTAACAGCTTCTCGTCCGGGAGTACGCCCGCCTCCGAGTTCTTGTCGGCCTTCACTATCACCATGAATCGCATTGTCCTGTCTCCTGTAGGCTTGGGCTCAGATCAACACCTTCACTTAGATGTCGAACGAGCCGGGGCAAAATCGACAAACCCGACTTCGCCTCACCCACTTACCAGGGCGATAATGTTGCCGTCCGGATCCTTGAACCAGGCGGCCTTCATCCCGTTGGCTACGTGCACGTCACCCTTGAGGGTCATGCCCGGCATGTCGTAATGCTCAAAGGTCACGCCCTTGGTCCTCAGGTTTTGCACTTCCTTCTCGATGTCGTTTCCCACTCCCCAGGTGGCCGCCGTGGCCTTGTTGGTTCCGGCGTACTCGGACCGGTAGACCAGGATCTTGGATGATCCGGCATGGTACGTCAGCGCCTCGGGCTCCTGATCGGTGTCGGCCACTTTGAGCCCCAGGGTTCCCTCGTAGAACTTCTTCGCCGCCTCGAGGTCCCGGACCGCGAGGGTGGCCACCGCATCTTTAGCTCCTAGCATTTCCCACCTCCGAGCCTGCTGTCGATTGAGTTTGACCCGCATGGGGGTCGTTTTCCCAGATGGCAAAGACATTGCCTTCGGTGTCGGTCAGCTGGGCGAACCAACCCATCCCCGGAACCGGCCGCTTGGGAACAATGAGCTTGGCACCGAGCTGCTCCGCCCGCCGGACGAACTCGTCCACCTGCTCGACTGCCAGATAGTTGACCGGCGCCTGGCCGGGGAACATCCGCTTCCTTTCCAGCACAGTGGGATCCGAAGCTTGGAATTCACGTGACTTGAAGTCGCGG